>LFRM01207529.1_pt1 | contig 38802 bp, 27 predicted proteins | sample 618341 | NCBI WGS metagenome assembly LFRM01 (sample SAMN03654438, study PRJNA283298) | anaerobic digester metagenome | isolation source: pool of bioreactors CSTR01a, CSTR02a, and CSTR03a thermophilic anaerobic... | place: Denmark: Kgs. Lyngby | collected 2014-05-21 | reverse complement strand
TTTAACCGGCAGCCTTAGTACAACGGTTATAAACCGTTTAAGTAATAAATGTTGTAAACTTATTGAATTTATACTTAAAAGTTTTCTATTATCAATATTTTGATTAAAATTTTAAGAACAGTATCATTATCACCTTTGGGGGTATAAAGGATGTTACTAAAAGGGTAAAACTTCTTACAGAACAAAAGGATATACAATATCTAATTCTATACAATGCTAAGCAGATTGCAGAAAATGAAAGTGAATACGTAAATTTTAAGAGAGATATGCAGGACTGGTATAATTTAAAGGTTGTTTGTTACAGGTGATAGTTGAGGTTTTGGGAAAGCAAATATCTCAAGTGGTTTAAGGAATATATAAATATATGTTTCGGGTATAAAACAAGCCCATTCCCAAAATACTTCAAGATTTATCTATTACTCAAAACGGTTGATATAGAGATAGTTTATGAAGAAAAAAGAATAAGGAGTAATTTTGGGAATGAGTAGATAAGAATTATAAGAAATTGATTTAATCTCAAGGGGTATATATATTCCTAAATTGTAAGAGGTTTTGAGAAAGGGGGTAGAAATAATGGTATACGCATATTTTATTGAAAATACAGGCGGTGAGTTCAAAGATAACAGTTGCTTGTTTAGATATATAAAAGAACAGAATATATCAGAAGATAACATATACATTGATACAGCAGATAATAAAGATGAATTGGATGCGCTTTTAGAAAAGATTGAGCCAGGGGATACAATAGTATTAAGAACAGTAACAAATTTAGCAGAAAAGAGAAGTGAGCTATTACATCTATTAAAGAAACTGTAAGATTTTGGTGCATTGATACATAGTATAATGGAGCCATTTTTTAATGGTTTAGAGTATTTCGACAGATTTCAAGGTTCGATAGAAATCAGTAAATATTATGCTGAGAAGAAAATAAGATTAGCCTTTGAAGAAGCAAGAAAGCAAGGGGTAGTAGGAAGACCAAAGATACCAGAGAAGCAGATTGAAACAGCATTAAAGCTATACAAGAGTAGACTATTTACCACAGAGGAAATTGCAAAGTTATCTGGGGTAAGTAGTAGTACACTTTACAGAGCATTAAAGGAGCAGGGGCATATAATTCGCAATTAGGAATGGCATTAATAGATATAGATTAACAGATATAATTATAGATTAGCAGGAAGAGATCGGGCGTGCAGCGCCCGGTCTCTTCCTGCATAATGATAAAAATAATTTCTGAACATTAACCTCAATTGATAGAAATCAAGAAAGCCTTGAGCGACAAGGTAAAAAGGGCAGTTGAAAATTAAGGGTAGGACATAAATCAGTATAACTATAACAGTTAGGGTTTTCATGTGAACAAAAATAAAGACAGGTTACGGTATATAAGCAAGTGAAAATTTTCAAGAAGACTGGACTTTAGTGAATGGTGACGGTAACATCATCAAAAAAGTGTAGTTAATAAAGGCTCGTGGTGCCATAATCACGTAATTTGTCACATTAGGAACAGATAGGCTGTCGTTCCCTTGCGGGCTGTAAAAAGCTAACGCTCTTAAATTGAGGTTGTCGATGTGCGTAGTGGAGACAAGTAAAAGGAGAGGATACATATTTATAATAAAAGAAATATATGCTTTGTAGGGGTAGATATGCACAAGGAAAAGCATTGTGCAGTTGTGATTGATTGCTGGATAGAAAAAATCGGAGAGGTCAACTTTGAAAACAAACCATCCAAGTTTCCAGCATTTGTTGAGGATATCAGGAAAATATGTGGTACAAAACCTATTGTATACAAGGATGATTCTTATGATGCTTATTGTGTTGCAAGGGTATTAAGGGATATGATGGATACATTACAGGATGCAAAACATGAGGATATATACTGGGCAATTCGGCAGTTGGCAAAAAGGCGAGATATGATAGTAAAAAACAATGTTATGAACAAAAACCAATTACATAGCCAGTTGTCTTATAGTTATCCATCCTATAAGAAGTTCTTTGCACAGGTTGATGGCAAAAGTGCACTATGTTTTTGGGAAAACTATCCTTCACCAGAGCATATTTGGAGTACTACACCAGAACAAATTTATAAAACAATAAAAGCAGTACATCAGGCATTGAAGATAGAACGTGTTCATGCAATTATCGATATGATTAAAAAGGATGGAAATACACAGAAGGGGTATCAGGAAGAAAGAGATTCTATTGTGAGGAATATCGTAAAAGATATTAAGAACAATCAGGAACTAATAAAAGACATAGAAGTGCAGTTAAGAAAATTATTGCCACAGACGGGGTATAAGTTGCAAACTATGCCAGGGATAGACCTTATTACAGAATCAAAGATTGTATCTGAAATTGGCGATATTAATAGATTTCCAGATTCAGATAAGTTAGCTCGCTTTATGGGATTGGCCCTGTACATTTTGGTTCAGCAGGCAAAGGTAAGGAAGAAAGGTGTAGAAATGGCAACAGAGAGTTGAATGCTATATTTTATTTTTTGGCTATACAAATGGTAGCCATATCATCGTCAGGAAAGCCAAGACATCCAGTATTCAGAGAGTATTTTGAACAGAAGGTTAAAGAGGGTAAAGCCAAGCAACAGGCTCTAATATGCATAGCAAGAAGGCTTGTGAGGATAATCTACGGAATGATGAAGACCAAGACAGAGTATAGACCGTATGAGAAGTCATAGGAGAAAAAGAAGTAGTTAGAAGTATTTGGATTTTTAATTGAGATATGGTAACAAGAATTATATAATATATATAGTCCTTGTAGTGAGGGAACGGGTAGTACTTTGAAAAATCTAAATGGATTAGGCGATTTTATAAACAACCCGAGTTTACTAAAGGACAGTTGAAGTGGGATTTTAAGCAAGACAGGGATCAAAATAGAATGTAAAAAACGAAAATTTTCTTATATGAAGTAATAATAAACAAAAATGTATAAAGATTTATCTATTACATGAAGTGTCTTGATTGCTGCTATAAAAATATCTGCATAAAAATGTAAACAAAAAGTTAAATATGATTTTAATTAAAAAAAGAAAAAAGCAATTATAAATCGGTGGCAAAACCTTAAAAAAACTGTTGGAATTATCTAATTTTAGATATATAATTGAATAAATATAATAATATTATGAGAAATGTTTTTTTATGTTTTTGAGTATTTTGTGGAGGTGTTGTACTATGCCGCATACCTATAATGGTATTGGTACTTGGTATTATGGTAAAAAAAATGAACATGTACGTGAAGGGATTTGCGAATTTTGTAATAAACCTTCTACCCTTAAAACTTATGATACAACTAAGTTTTTTGTTTTTCTTTATATTCCTGTATTGCCTTTAGGTGAAAAGAAAATAATTGATGAATGTTCAGTATGCAGGAAACACAGAGTTATTAAACTTTCAGAGTGGGAGAGAATGAAAAAAGAGGCTGGCGAAGAACTATATAATTCATGGATTCAAGAGCCGGGTAATGTTGAAAAAGCAAAGAAACTTTTTGAGTCAATAGTTTTCTATAGGGATGTTGAACTACTGAAATCTTTAGAGCAGGACATTCAAAATTACTGCATGAATGACCCTCAAATATTGAAATTTTGGGGAGAAACCCATCTTTTCCTTAATCAGTTTGATGAAGCAGAGAGAGCCTTTAAAGCTTCCCTTCTAATAAAAGAAGATGTGGGAGTAAAAGAGGAATTAGCTGAGACATTAGCTAAAAATCTTAAGCCTGACGAAGCTAAAAGCTATCTTACCCATATTTTTGATTATCCAGATGAATCCAAGCTTTATTATATTTTTTTACTAATTGAATCCTACCAGTTTATTGGGGAACACGATAATGCATTGGAAGTAATAAACAAAATAGAAGAGGTTTACCCGGATATAGCAAACAATATAGAATTTAAAAGGTATAAAAAGAGAACACAACGGCACTATAACAGCAATAAGAGAATTAAAGGGAATTTAATTTCCCCAATCCAGGACAGAAAAAAGGAAGGAAGCTCAAATATTTCATTTATACTTCCTAAAGTTATGCCTTTAATATTTATTACAGGTATGATACTGATATATACACTGATTTCATATTTTGCAGGGCTGTCCCGGACAGTGTATGTGATAAACGGATTAAATACCTCCTATAGCATTGAAGTAAATGGGGAAAAAATAAAACTTTTGCCTATGAGTACGGAAAAAATTAAAGTACCGGAAGGCACTACAAAGGTCAATATTGTAGAATCTGATATAATTGAAGGGGAGTTTGAGTTTGAAATTAATACCCCGTTTTGGAAAAGACCCTTTATACGGAAATTGCGCATTTTAAATCCTGACAAAGTGGCTGTGCTTTTGCGAGAAGAAACAATATATGTAGTAGATGATTATAGAGGGGAATTGCCGGAGTATGACGAAAGTTGGTATGAATATTACACCGGCAGGTATTTTTATGAGTTGGAACCGGTGAATTTTCTATTTGAGGAGTTTCCGGAAACTTTAGAACTCAGCTCTAAGAAAGAGAAAAAAACACGTCTGGCTCTGATGGAAGATTTTTTGTCTTTATCTAGCTATATGTATGTTTTAGGAAGTGTTGACCATGAAGATGCCCTTTCTCATATAGAATCAAAACTTGTGTACAATCCTGATAATGAAAGAAGCCTTCAGCTGCTTTCATATTACCAGGATGAAGACAAATATTTAGATTTTTTAAGAAGTAAATTAGATGAAAGACCGGTATTGGTGAATTTACATATTTGTTATCAGGATTACATGGAGTCAAATCATCCTTCATACAATTTAAAAGAGGAATACACCAGATATTTAGAAAATGAAAAAGATAATAATGAACTTTATTACCTTTTAAGCAGGATTGAAGAGAATTTTCAGGAAAGATTGAGTTTATTGGAGAGATCCATTGAAGGTGACAACCCTTCTGCCTTTGGTTATTATATATTAGGTTACATAAATTTTGGCATGGGGAATTTTGAGAAGGCTTATGATTATGTAAAAAAAGCTGTGGATATCAGGGAAGGTCAAGAAAGTTTTAACTATGTTATGGAAGAAATTATGCTTTCACTTAAGATGTATGATGACTTGATGGAAAGAAACAAAGTGCTTCAAGGAAGAGAACCTTATAATGGCAGTTTGGTTTTAGGAGAAGTAGTTTTACATATGCATAAAGGTGATGTTGCCGCTGCAGAGGAGGCTGTTTCAAATTATTTGGAAAGAATAAAAGATAGTGACAGTGAGACAATCCGGCTTTGGGATAGCTACCTTAAAGGAGTAATTGCCTATTGCTCAGGTGACGTACATACTTATGCCTCCATACTTGAAAATATGGGGGATGATAATTCAGTGATGGCATTTGAACATGCCTTTATTAACGGTGACTATGACAGGGCGGCAGATATTGCGATAAATGATGAGCTGGGAAGTTATTACCTGCTCCTGCTTCATTTGGCAGAAACCGATGCTGAAAAAGCATCTGAGTATCTTAATTATGTTATAGAGCAATATAAAGAAAATGATATTTTATATAAAAAAGCTGCAGAATGTCTTTCAGGAGAGATAGAATGGACTATGGAGGACATAATTGAAATAGGAGTGTATCCTAATGAAAAACTGCTTATTTTGTTGGCGTTGGAAAAACAGCAGACACCTTACAAGGAGGAATTATTGGAACTGGCAAGAAAACTAAATTACAGAATAGAGTTCCCAAGGCACTTTATAAATAGTTTACTGAATAAATAATTTGATTAATAAATAATTTATTGAATAAATAGTTCGAAAATAGCTCGCTGAATAAATATATGTTGAATAAAAATAGCTTGTAAAAGCTTGCTGAATAAATAGTTTACTGACCAACCAAAGAGACAAACTAACTTTTTTAGAAATATTATCCTAAGCTTATTTTGTGCTGTATTTTTTTAAGAAAATTCCGATATTAATATTAGATAAAACTTCAATGGTTTACATTAAAGTTTCATAGTAAAACTTGAAGTTAGTGTACTTAAATAGTAAAATTAAAAATATATATTTTATCAGAGGAAACTGATATAAAGGGGAGAATTTTAATGAGCCACAAAAAAAAGGTTTTGGTTATATTTGGCGGTAAATCATCAGAGCATGAAATTTCAAGGATATCAGCAACTTCTATATTGAAAAATATTAATTATGAAAAATTTTATGTTTTTATGTTGGGGATAACAAAAGAAGGTAAGTGGCTTCCATATAACGGACCGGTTGAAAAAATTTCTTCAGGGGAATGGGAAGAGGCAGCTCTCAGGGAAAACGCAGCAACTCATACAGGGGACAATGTTTTAATTAACTCCGTTATGGGTAATATTCTAGTAGGAGATGAGGCTTTAGACAGCCAAAAAATTAAGATAGATGTTGTTTTCCCGGTTCTTCACGGGTGCAATGGAGAGGACGGCACTATACAGGGGCTTTTGGAGCTGGCAGGAATACCCTATGTAGGCTGTGGGGTTTTAAGTTCTGCTTTAGCCATGGATAAGGTTTATGCAAAAATTATATTTGAAAAGGCAGGAATACCCCAGGCAGATTACCTGTACTTTACCAGGAAGGAAATTGCCGATGATTTTTTGGGTATTGCACAAAAAGTAGAAGATAAATTCAGCTATCCTGTTTTTGTAAAGCCCTCTAATGCAGGGTCGTCAGTAGGTGTTTCAAAGGCAGCAGACAGGAATGACCTTAAAAAGGCATTGGATTATGCGGCAAAATATGACAGAAAAGTAATGGTGGAAGAGTTTATAGACGGAAGGGAAGTTGAATGTGCCGTATTAGGAAATGATCAGCCTATAGCATCAACTGTAGGTGAAATAGTACCTAGCAATGAATTTTACGATTATAATGCAAAGTACATTGACAATAAGTCTAAAATATTGATACCTGCAGACCTTCCAAAGGATATTGTGGAGAAGATAAGGGAATATGCCATAAGGGCATATAAAGCATTGGACTGCAGCGGCCTTTCAAGGGTGGACTTTTTTGTTCACAGGGAAAGTATGAAGGTATTTATAAATGAAATAAATACACTTCCGGGCTTTACAGATATAAGCATGTATCCTATGCTTTGGCAGGAGTCAGGAATATCTTACAGTGAGCTTATTGAAAAACTTATTGATTTAGCAATAGAAAGATTTAAAGACAATATAAGGCAAGTGGATGCATAAAAATGCATATTGGCATTATAATTCAAAAATTAGGTATTAAAATTAAGTTTTAAAATTAAGCATTAAAATTAACTTTTAAAATTAGGAGAAGGATTTTATAGATTTTAAAGAAGGGCTTTTATAAAGAAGGGTTTAAAGCTTAGAAAGGGGCCGGATGCAGCAAGATTATTGGAGGAATACACATGGATAACAGACCGATAGGTATTTTTGATTCAGGATTAGGGGGATTAACTGTTTTAAATGAAATAAATAATTTACTTCCTTTAGAGAGTATTGTTTACTTTGGAGACAGTGGTAGGGCACCATACGGGACTAAATCTGAGGAAACTGTCATAAAGTACACATTTCAAGACATACGTTTTCTTTTAAACCAGGATATAAAGATGATTGTAATTGCCTGCAATACAGCTAGTGCATGCAGTCTTGAACTGGTAAAGAACAACTTTGATATACCAATTGTAGAGGTTGTCCAGCCAGGGGCTGTGGCAGCCGTAAATGAGACAAAAAACAAAAAGATTGGGGTAATAGGCACCATTGCCACAATTGAAAGCGGTGTGTATGAAAAGGCTATAAAGCGCCTGGATTCAACTGTTGAAGTTCACTCAAAGGCATGTCCTCTGTTTGTTCCGCTGGTGGAAGAAGGCTGGTGGGATAACGACATTGCATACAGGATAGCGCAGGAGTATATGGAACCTTTGAAGGAAAAGGGTATTGACACACTGGTTTTAGGATGCACCCACTATCCTCTTTTGAAAAATGTTATTTCAAAAGTTATGGGGGATGGTGTTAAGCTTGTAAATTCAGCTTTAGAAGTTGCTAAGGTGGTAAAGGAGGTTATAGATGTAAGAAAAATTGAGAGGGATAAAAATGTTGCACCTGTATACAGGTATTATACAAGTGATAGTGTAAAGAAGTTTGAATCTCTGGGAAATTCCATTTTAAACGGGAAAATACGTTCTGCTGAAAGAGTGGATATTGAAAGATATTAAAAACCACAACTACAAAGCATTACAATAGAGCACCGGTATAAAACGTAGCAATGAAATGCAGCCATGAAGTACAACCCTGAAGCATCACTTTAAAGCAATTCTTTAAGGTATTACTTTAAGCAACTTTTTTGCAGCAAACAACACAGGAAAAGCTTAAAAAATGCAGGCAGGAAAGTATTAAACTAGAGAAGGTATGTACCCTAAAGGACAGGGTATCAAACCTTTGTAAAATGGAGGAGATGCATTATGAATAAAAATGTTATTATTTCTGTAAGAGGGATTCAAACTACAGGTAATAGAGTTATAAATACACTTGAATTGGTTACAGAGGGTAAATACTACAAAAAAGGCAATACTTATTATGTTACGTACAAAGAAAGCAAAGTTACAGGAATGGAAGGAACTACAACAACTTTAAAAATAGGAGAAGACGGGGTAGTTACTTTAATGAGATTTGGTTCGGTGAATACCCAGTTTATATTTGAACAGGGGCAGAAGCATGTGTCATACTACGATACCAAGTACGGTACTTTTACAGTGGGGGTAACTACAAATGTTGTATTGGTGGATGTGGATGACGAAGGCGGGGAAGTAAGGGTTGACTATGAATTGGATATAGATGATAATAAATCGGGACAAAATGATTTTCATATGTTTATAAGAGAGGTAGGGCAGTTAGATGGTAAATATAGTGGAGAACATAAGGAAACAAATTGATGATGCGGTAAGAAATTCTGTTTCAAAAGCTGTGGAGGCAGGGGAACTCCCGGAGTTTGAAATAGAGGAGGTAACTGTAGAAATTCCAAAGGAAAAGTCCCATGGGGATTTTTCTACAAATATAGCCATGCAGACAGCCAGAATGGCTAAAAAGGCTCCGAGGCAGATAGCAGAAATCATTGTTAAAAATATGGACCTTGAAGGTACATATATTGAAAAAGTTGAAATTGCAGGTCCGGGCTTTATAAACTTTTACCTGAACAATAATTGGCTGTATGATTCCTTGAAGGATATACAGCGTTTAAGGGAAGAGTACGGAAGGATAGATGTAGGGGGCGGCCAGAAAGTTATGGTTGAGTTCGTCAGCGCAAATCCTACAGGGCCGCTCCACATGGGAAATGCCCGCGGGGGGGCGCTGGGAGACTGTATCGCCAGTGTCCTTGAAAGGGCAGGATATGACGTTACAAGAGAATTTTATGTAAATGATGCCGGGAATCAAATAGAGAAATTCGGCATATCTCTTGAAGCAAGGTACCTGCAGCTTTTAAAGGGGGAAGATGCCGTTGAGTTCCCTGAAGACGGGTACCATGGGGAAGACATAATAGAGCATATGAAAAATTATATAGAAGAACATGGGGACAAGCTTCTTGATGTTGACAGCAGCGAGAGGAGAAAAGCCCTTGTTGAGTACGCTCTTCCTAAAAATGTTGAAAGAATTAAAAAGGCCTTGGAGGAATACGGGGTCACATTTGATGTATGGTTTTCAGAGCAATCCCTATACGACAGCGGTGAAATAGAAGAGACATTAGAGTACTTAAAGGAAAAGGGCTATACCAGGGAAGAGGACGGAGCCCTTTGGTTTAAAGCCACTTTGTTTGGGGCTGAAAAGGATGAGGTTATAGTAAGAAATAACGGGGTACCCACATATTTTCTGGCAGATATTGCATACCACAGGAATAAGTTTTTAAAAAGAAATTATGACAGGGTGATAAATCTCTGGGGTGCTGACCACCACGGGCATGTTTTTAGGATGAAATGCGGGGTGGAGGCCTTTGGAATTGACCCGGACAAGCTTGATATCGTAATATTCCAGTTGGTACGCCTATATAGAAATGGTGAAATTGCCAGAATGTCAAAGAGGACAGGAAAATCAATATCCCTGACAGACCTTTTAGAAGAAGTGGGAAGAGATGCAGCAAGATTTTTCTTTAATACCAAGGCGTCAGGAAACCACTTGGATTTTGATTTGGATTTGGCAGTTAAACAGTCCAATGAAAACCCTGTTTACTATGTGCAGTATGCCCACGCAAGAATATGCAGCATGCTAAAAGTTTTAGAAAGTGAAGGGATAAAAGTTCCTGATGTTGATGAGGTGAATGTTTCTTTGCTGGATAAGGAAGAAGAAATAGAGCTTTTAAAAAAGCTTGCCCAGTATCCGGAAGAGATAAGACTTACTGCTGAGACGTTAGAGCCAAGCAGGCTGACCCGTTATGTTTATGATGTTGCTGCAGCATTTCACAGCTTCTACAACGCCTGCAGGGTAAAAGGTGAAGAAGAGGAAATAATGAATGCAAGACTAATACTTGTTGACAGTACAAAAATTGTTATACGGAATGTATTAGAGCTGCTTAGTATAAATGCCCCGGACAAGATGTAATTAGAATGCTTTAAAAGCGAGGGTGCTTTTACGCACCCAAAGCTTTTATTGTATGTGGAGGGATAAATATATGGGTATTCAGTTAAAAAGAGTAAAAGTCACCGATGAGGAAATTTCACCTAAGGTACTTACAGCGGCTTTATTTTCCCAGGTTGAACAAATGCCAAAGGGATATGTGTTAAAAGAACGGTACGTATATGACTATGAATTTGAATATATTTTGTATAGCGACGGCGCTTCTATGATAATTGATGACAAACATTACGAACTAAAAGAAGGAGATGTTATTTACAGAAAGCCCGGTCAGTACACCCAGGGTTTTATGCCTTACAGCTGCTATCTGATTGCTGTCGACATGTTAAATAACACCAGAAAAAATCCTAATAAGTATTATGTATACAACAACCAGAACTTTCAAAACTATTGTGAAAATGATATTCTTGAAAAAATACCACAAATTTTCCAGCCACTAAACAAAGAAAAAACAAAATACCTGTTTGAATCAATATTTAAAGAATTTATTACACCAACAGAAATATCTGATTTAAGCCTTAAAACAAAAATATTAAATTTAATATGCTATCTCTACCAGAATTCAACGGATCCTTTTAAAAACAATACTATACCTATGTCCCATCATTTTGAATCTCTAAAAGAGGTTATAAAGTATATTGAAGATAATATTGATAAAAAGCTGTTATTAAGTGATTTTTCAAAAATTGCAAATTTAAGCCCAAGTCATTTTCACAAGGTTTTTACTAAAAACATAGGGATGACTCCCCATGATTTTATATTAAAGGTTAAATTAAACAAAGCAAAGAAGCTTTTGGCAGAGACCTGCCATCCGGTTTCTGAAATTTCCCGTCAATGTGGTTTTGAAAACACCCCATATTTTTGTCATGTTTTCAAAAAACACACAAACACCACTCCTTTAGAATTTAGAAAAAAGCACAGATATGTATAAATTAAATAATTTTAGGTAAATCCTAATTTTTTTTGTCATTGGGAATTATTCTATCTATACCTTCTTTTTTTTGCCTGTAATAAATTATTAATAAAAATTCTCAAAAATTAGCCGATATAGACAATGGGACTGTATTCTTAAAATTAGGGCAACATTTAAGGAGAAAGGTAGTGTTGCATTTTGCGTAAAAAAATAATAAAACTTTACATAATATCATTAATACTGTCACTGTTTTCTTTTACATCATATTCCCAGGAAGTACCCCAGAGGGTTTTTGAAGGTGTTGAAAATGCTCCGGCAATTTTAAATAATATTGATTTTAATGATGTGAGAAATTCAGGTACCTGGGCAAAAGAAGCCATTTACGAAGTAAGTGCCTTAGGGTTTATAAAAGGGTATGGCAACAGGGTTTTTGGCCGTAGAAACAATGTGACAAAAGAAGAGGCCATAGCAATGATTTACAGGGCGGCAGGAAGGGAAGAAGAGGCACAGAGGGTGGCGGTAGCCCTGGACAGTGCGAAGGCTAATGATGAAAGGGAAAGAAACGCCCTTAACATGTGGTCTTTAGGATATTTAAGACTTGCGGCGGAAGACGACCTTATAACCTGGCAGGATTATGAACATGCAACAGCATTAGATGAAAGTGAAATTCCTGAAGGAGGTTTTTTCCGCAGGAGTCCTGCAACAAGAGAGGAAGTTGCCAGATGGATGGTTATGGCACTTGGAATACAGCCTGTATATGAGCAGCAGGAGATATTTAATAATTTCCTGGACTGGACGGCTGCCGACCCTCACAAGGTACCTTATATAGAGGCTGCGCTGGCAAATAACATTATGAGCGGGATGGGAAACGGGTATTTCAGACCTCTTTCCTCAATTACAAGGGAGCAAATGGCACAGATAATAAAAAACTCCTCTTCTTATATATATCCTCTTTTAGAATATGAAAAGAAAATAGGTACTATAGAGAGTATAAAAAGTTCAAGGGACTATACCGGCGGAGACGGCATATTTAAAAATACATTTGCCGTAAGAAACAGCAATGGCAGCCTGCACCATATAGTTGCCAAATTTTCAGAAGGAAGAGGGAGCATAAATGAACATACCGGTTCCCCTGTAAGAAGTCAATATGCCGATTTTATTGTATATAAAAAGGGAGCAATCGGAGACGGCAGATTGTTAGAAGAAGGAGACAGGATTGAATACATTGTATCCTCAGATGAAAAAGTTAAATTTATAAATGTTATTTCAAATACAACTGATACAAAATATATTGTTGGAAAAATAAACGGCATAGAAAATGGAACCATTAACATTTCCAAAATTTTTGATTTAAATTATCCCACTGTGGACATTGAAAGCAGGAATTTTTCTTTTAACTCAGAAGGTAGGGATGTGGATATAACCTATGTTTTAAGTAACAGCATAGAAGTTTATATTGACGGAAGGATAAGCGGTATTGAAAACATCCGTGGCGGTGAAGATGCAATAATTTCCTTAAGGGATAATATAGTTACAAAAATAAAAACGGTGGATTTAAGATTTAAAGAGCAGGGAGTGGTAAACGGCATTGTTGAGGAAAACAACCCTCATTTAGGATATATAACTCTTTACAATGATTCAAACCTTGACTATAGAACATCCCCTTTAGAAAAAATTAATTTTATAAAAACATACAGCTATCAAAACCCAAAGGAGATTAAAGTCCTTAAAAACGGAAGAGAAGGGGATATTGAGGATATAGAGCCCGGGGATTCTGCATATATTAAACTTGATGATGATGGAGATATTGAAATAATAAGTGCTGTGGACAACTACATGGCAAAGTACGGTAAAATTATATCCAAAAGGCAGGGCAGCATAGTTGTAATGTATGATGAAGGTATTCAGCAAATACTGGAAATAGATAATCCCCTTATTGTTTTAAATAAAAGGGTTGCAGATTATGATGCCCTAAAAGAAGGGGACAGGGTAAAGCTTATTTTAAATATTACAGACCGGTTTACTCAGGTGAAGCAAATTACAATTGACGGAAGCGGTCTTTACATTTCCAATATATACAAAGGGATAGTGGATGGATTAGATGAGGTTACAGGAAGGCTTGTATTGAGAAATCTGGAGGTTTTCCAAAACGGAAAATGGAACAGGACAGGGCAAAAGGGCTTTTATTCCATGGAGTTAGACAGTGAAAGCACCTTTGTCTATAATGACAAAAATATATATAAAGATGATGTAAAAAGGCTTTTCAAAGACAGGGAAGCATATATAGCTGCAAGGGAGGATTATGGCAAGAAGGAAAAGGCTGTAATTGTATCATTTAGAAATTCCAATGACAGGGAAGCCGCTGTTTTTGATGATACCATTTTAAGGAGCACATCTGAAGGATTTGTGTTAGAAAAGGAATACAAAAACATAAAATATAATAAAGGCACTATAATTATAAAGGACAACAGGCTTGTTTCTGCAAACAGTGTGACCAAAGATGATGCAGCATATATAATTGCAAGCAGGGGCTATGAGGACGGGGAATACTATGCAGGGATTGTTGCCATAAATGACAGGTTTAATCCGGATTTTATTGATATCTACCGTGGAAGGATAGCTTCCATAGAAAGAAATACCAGTGTAACCGTTGAGTCCTTTTCCAGATTTGACGGCTTAAATTGGGAATTTTTCAATACTCCTAAGACATTTTTAATTACATATGACACCAAAATAGTGGATGATACAGGTATAATCGGTCAGAGAAATTTCCTGGACTTTGGGGAATCCAGCTTTAAAGACAGGACTGTTTATATACTGGCAGACGGTACCGATGCAGTACTTATAACTACTGCACCTTATGGAAATGTAAACGTGAAAGGTGAAATATACCAAATAGTGGCTGACAGGACGGTAAATGAAGAGGGTGAAGAATTAGGAGTACAGCAGGTTCACGGATTTACCCTCATTGATGCAAAGGAATACAACCCTTCAACCTTTATGTGGGAAGATACAAAAGACAGAATTATAAATATCAATATTTTAAATAACAGCATTATTTTAAAAAATAACACCGTTGCAAAGGCGTCAGATTTAAAGACAGGCGACAGGGTAAGGGTGCTTAAGAGAGAAGACAGTGAAGAGGGATACATTATATTTGCCGAATAAAGAGGGGATGCAATATGTTAAAAAAACTAATGAGTATTGTTTTGATTTTAATACTTATATTTGGTATAATGGAAATTAGTTCAGCAAGAATTGGGGATTCAGGTTATGAAGGAGGGATTTCCTCCGGTCAGGCGCCAGGGAGAACCACTTTTGAGTACAAAGAAGTGGTATTTATAACAGGTGAGCCTATAGTATTTGAGGGAACCGTTACAATTACCAAAAATTTAAGGCAGGACAGGAACACAGGGGAAAATGTAATGACTACAAATTATACCTACAGGCTTAGCAATGCTGAATATTCTGCAACTTTAAACAGAGCCCTGTCACACAGCACCACACTGAGTGAAAAGGAAAAAGGTCAAACAATAGAGGAGACAAGGTTAAATGACGGGTACAGCGAAATAATAAGAATTGGAAATGAAATGTACAGACTTGAAAACTATGACTACACAAAGACAAATATAAAGCATTCAAAGCCTGCTGTGGACTACTATGCAGGGAATATGTGGGGCAGAAAGACGTATCGTTTGGGAAATGGTGCCGGCGGCCGCACTGTAACTGTGGATATTTCAGGGGAGTTTTATGGATACAACCAGTACTGGGGCACAGCTGAAACCCAGATATTAGACTATGTTATTCAAAGCCAAAGCACAACAGGTGATTATACAGATAAATGGGGGGGCACTGCAAGTGTTACCCTGTCCACAACAACGAGCCAAAACATGCGGTATGTTGAAAATGAGCCTCAGACCATAAGTTTTGAGGGAGGGTTTCTTGAGACCCAGCACAACAACAGTGTTCTTCAGTATACAGCAAGGCTTCCTGAATTTGATTCAGAGGGAATATCTACAGACAGGATAGTTGAAATAAAGGACAGTTTACAAATAGAAACATTTCCTTCAAGTAAAAGACTCCTTGTACCTGATTTGAACCATTTAAGGGGGCACTGGGCGTACAGGGACATAATGGCACTTTACAGCCTTGAGGTTTTTACAGGAGATGCTTCAAGGTTTAATCCTCAGGAGGTTATGACCAGGGCAGAGTTTGCAGATGCCATTGTGAGGGCAGCCAGGGAAGTGCCGCAAGACCCGGCGTTGGTTGATTCAAGGGTAAATAGGCGGGTGAATACCAATAATAGAAATAATGAAGAGGAAACAACCCAGAGGTTTTTTGATGTTTCCAAAAATCATAAATACTATGACAGCATAAACAGTGCCTTTGACAGGGGGATAATAAGCGGAAGAGGGGATGGAAGGTTTTATCCTGAAGATTATATTACTACAGCTGATGCCATAACCATTATCATCAGTACATTAGGTTTAGAAAATCTTGCCCCGCAGGATGGCGCCATTACTATTTTTAAAGATAACAGCGATATTCCCAAGTATGCAAGAAATTCAGTTTATGTTGCACAAAAAATAGGATTAATAATAGGGGATGAAAGAGGGTATTTAAAACCTATGGAGTATATTACTAAAGGCAGGGCTGCAGTTATAATTAATAAATACATAAATTATATGAGGGAAGATTTGAAGAAAGATTATAGGGAAAGAATAATCAACTATTAAAACATTTAGAACATTATTAAAAAGGGGGAGCAATTTATGAAAAAAGTAAAATTAATGGTAGCAATTACAATGATGGTTTGTTTTTTAATGACAGGAGTAAGCTTTGCAGAGGACGGGTACCTAGACTCAGACTATTTTAACAGTGTTATGGATATGATAGAGGATAGTTACAGTGGGGATATATCCAGAGAAGAGCTTTTAGAAGGTGCCTTAAGGGGCATGTTTGATACCATGGATGATTATACCCTGTACTACACAAAGGAAGAGGCAGAGGACTACTTAAATGATATTGAAGGTACTTATAAGGGAATAGGAATCTCCTTTAACAGATCAGATGAGGAAATAGTTATTGTAAAAGTGTTTAAATCCTCACCTGCAGAGAGAGCAGGTATTAAAAAAGGAGATATCATTAAAAAAGTGGATGGTGTGGATGTTTCCAATAAAAACGCTGATGAAGTGGCTTCAATGATAAAAGGTGAAGAGGGAACAACGGTGACCCTTGGGATAGTCAGGGAAAATATGAGCCAGCTTATAGAAATTGAAGTTGTAAGGGAAGAAATAAAAATAGAACCCGGTGAGTACAGAATAGAAAATGATATTGGCTACATTAAGCTTGAAACCTTTAACTCCAACGCCAAAAGCTTTATTAACGAAGCTTTAAAGGAGATGGATGAAAACAATATAAAGAAAATAATACTTGATTTAAGGGATAATCCTGGCGGGGAAGTGGGTCAGGCAGTTGCAATTGCCGAGAAATTTGTGCCTATAGGTCTTATTACCCGCTTGGAGTTTAAGTCAGAGTCTGAAAGGGATCAGATATATACTTCAAAACTTTTAAAGCCCAAATATGAACTGGTGGTGCTGGTAAATGAAATGAGTGCCAGTGCATCTGAAATACTGGCCGGTGCTATACAGGACAGGGAAGCGGGAATTTTAGTGGGAACAAAGACATACGGAAAGGCTAAAGTTCAAAGCATTTTTCCCATTATAACACCAAAGGCTTATAAGAAGTACAAAGATGAGTACGGCACAAGTTTTATAAATGCATATGATATATTGAAAAAACATAAATTTTACCCGCCGGATAATGAAATAATCGGGTGGATAAAAATGACGGTGGGAAGATACTATACACCCAAGGGAAGAATGATAGACGGGGTAGGCTTAGAACCGGATGTATTTGTGGAAAATGTGATAAAGGGTGTTGATGTAAGCACAATCAGCTTATTAAGTAAAACTGATAAGCCAGGCTTGGGCTCAGAAAGCATTGATGTTTATAATGCAAAAAAAATGTTGGTTTTACTCGGGTATGAAGTTGGCAATATGGATGGTTTTATGGATGAAATAACTTTTAAATCCATTGCTGAATTTCAAAAGGATTCAGGTCTCTATCCTTATGGTGTGCTTGACTTTTCAACCCAGGATGTTTTAAATGCAAAGTTTCAAAAAGTTATACCCGAACAGGACCTTCAATATTACCAAGCGGTAAAAATACTGTCATCCAGATTTTGACTCCAAAAGTCTAAGAAATACAGGGAAAAAATATAAAAACATATTTAAATAAACAAAGAAATTTATAAGGTGGTAAAATGATAAAATTCATTATACCACCTTTCTTATATATACTTTTTTCTTAATGTTATTTAATTTTCTTAATGTTTTAAATCTTAATGCATTTAATCTTAATGCACAAAAAATCATTGGAAAATGTTACAAAAATCAATTCATTTTACAAAAAAGCTATCAGCTGCCGGAGAAAATCAGGTGCTTAATGTCAGAAATATCTTTATATTTCCGAATGTAATCTGCAATTATATTTCCGGTTTTCACATCACCTATAAAAATCATTCCCTTAACCTTATTGTCCTTTAAAACAATCTTTTTATACATATTGGATTCTTTGTCAAGCTCTACTACCACCTCAAAATCATTTTCATCGGGCTTTACAAGTCCCATTGAAATAAGGGGCACGTCCCTGAGCCTGACGGCGCTGCTGGCAGCTTCAGAAGTTGTAAATTCTTTTGGCTGACCCGCCATATTAAAAGCAGCACATTTACCCTGGGTAAGGGCATTTGACCATATGTACCCTGAAACATATCCCCTTGCCTGGTAACTTTGGGATTCTGATACGTCTCCCGCTGCATAAACATCTTTAACTGATGATTCTAAATACCGGTTTACAAGAACACCCCTCTGACACTTAATTTCCGTTCCTTCAAATATGTCAAGGCAGGGTCTTGTTCCTATGGCTATAACCAACATATCATATTTTATTTTTTCCCCGTCTGAAAACTCCACATATTTTTCTTCTCCAGAAGATACAAATACCATGTTTTTAGAAAGCAAAACATCTATGCCGTCTTCCTGCACCTGGTTTATAAAAATTTCTGAACCCATACTGTCTAAGTGCTGGGGAAGTATAGAGTCTTCCCTTTCCACGATGGTGGTGTTCATACCAAGGTTTTTTAAAGCATAGGCTGTTTCCACACCTGTAAGCCCCCCGCCTACTATCACCGCGTTTTTTCCTGCAGATGCCCTGTTTCTTATAATATCTGCATCGGTAATGGTGTTTATGGTAAGGTAATCTGAGTTTTCCAACCCGTCAATTTTAGGAATTACAGGTTTTGCACCGGTGGCAGCAAGAAGTTTGTCGTATTCTACTATAGTTCCGCAGTTAAGTTTTATGCACTTGTTTTCTACATCAATTTTATCAACTTTTTTATTAAGCATAAGATTGATTTTATTTTCTTCATAATTTTTCATGCTTCTTAAAAAAAGTTTTTCCCTGGGAAGTCTCCCCCCCACATAGTCAGGGAGCAAAAATTTAGTGTATGTAGGTACATTTTCTTCACTTATTATTGTTATTTCGCTTAATTCATCTAAACTTCTGAGAGTTTCTGCAGCAGAGATTCCTGCAGCACCATTTCCCAAAATTACGTAGCGCAAAAAAATCACCCCGCCCTTAGTACTGTGTATCTTTATTACCGTATATTAAAAAAGTCATAAAAAATATCTAAAAAAGGCACCTGAGGTGCCCTTTTTAGTATTTTATACTTAAAAATTGTTTTTCTCTGCCCATTCTGCAGCAGTTTTAACAGCATTCTGGTGGTTGGTGTCCACCCTGTTTGTTCCGTGGGTTTTGCTGTTTAAGAAATGGATATCAAAGACACCATCCATATTATTGCCCTTTACCGCATCTAAGTTGTAGCCGGGACCATATCCCCCGCTTCTGGATTGTATGTATGCATTTGCAGCTACACTGTCTACACCTGCGTGAGGCATACCTGCCATGGAAGCTGCCATTTTACGCCCGTTTACCGTAACAATAACAGGTCTTCTGGCCCAGCTCCATGCTCCACCGTATATTTGAAGCAATATTTTTGTATCTTCTGCAGTAAGGGTTTCTACGTCTGCATGGTTGTACCCATATGTCCTTTTTATATTAAATGTGCGCCCGCTCCAAATGTCATAAACCTGAGCTGTGCTTCCTATAGAGAAGATATTTTCTGCTCCTCCAAACCATGAAACCAGATAGTTTCCTTTTGTTGCTGAACCAGAACTTGATCTTGTAGCTGGTGTAATTTGGCTTGCAGCACTCTTACCATTTAAAAGCCTGTTTATCACCGACATTGTAACAGGTCCTGCAATTCCGTCCTGGGCAATGCCGTTATCTGCCTGAAGCTTTATTACAGCACTTTTTGTAAGGCTTCCAAAATATCCTGTGGGATTTACATGGAAGTAACCCAGTGTTTTTAGATCCTGCTGCAATGCTGTAACAGCAGAACCGCTCATGCCTTCCTTTAAGATGGTTCCTCCGCCGGATCTTGTAGCGCTGGCCTGTTCATTTATAAGTCTGTTTATAAGGGACATTGTAACAGGTCCTGCAATTCCGTCCTGGGCAATTCCATACCTTCCCTGCAGTTTTATAACAGCAGCCTTTGTAAGGGAACCAAAATATCCTGTAGGATTTACATTCAGGTATCCTAAAGTATTTAAGTCTCTTTGCAATGCTGTAACATCACTTCCACTCATGCCTTCTTTAAGCAGCCGGGATTGAGCGGAAACAGGCAAGATATTAGCAGAAAGGCTAATGAGTAAGACTGACAAGACCAACACAACCAGAACAGATTTCTTAAGCATTAAAAATGATCCCCCTTTTTGTGTTTCACTTACGTCAAGCAGTAAGTTGTATCTTTTGTAGCATAAGATTTAATCTTATACTTTTTACCTGGATTCTCCAGATAATATAACCTAAAGAATCCAACAACAACATTGTATCATTTTATACGTACATAATAAACACAAAAAATATGTATTTAACTATTAACTCATGTACATATTGAGTAAACAAAGTAAGCCTCCTTGTATATTCTATCAAAATTATCAGGTGTAAGTAAAGGATAATTGGCAAAATAAACACAAATTTTTATCTTAACAAAAAAGGATTTTTTTAAGTTTTATTGAATATATATTTATAATANNATTTATAATACAAAAATGTAATTACTAGATAACATAGACATAATTACTAAATTACATAGATATAATCACTAGATTACACAGATATAACTTTTCGTAATTACAATATCGTATTTAATTGTAATTTTTTCTATTATAGTTATAATATATTCTAAGTTCGGCTAAAGTGATATATTTAAAAACTATTTCTACTTTATCCGTTCTGCTATAAGTCAATGAAAAAACGGTCATATATTAAATGGACAGAAAAGTGAAAGGATGAACTTTAAGATGAAAGCTGTAATTATGGCGGGTGGGGAAGGTTCAAGGTTGAGACCTCTTACTTGTGATATTCCCAAGCCTATGGTGCCCATAGTGAATGTTCCAGTTATGGAGCATATTATCAACCTCTTAAGGAAACATGGAATTAAAGAGATAGCTGTTACTTTAGCGTACTTGCCCCAAAAAATAAAAGACTACTTTGGCAACGGGTCAAATTTCGGGGTAAATATTTACTATTTTACCGAAGATGTTCCCTTAGGCACAGCGGGAAGCGTAAAAAACGCTGAAGAATTTCTTGATGAAACATTTGTTGTAATTAGTGGTGATTCCCTCACCAATATGGATATTACAAAGGCACTTGAATTTCATAGAGAAAAAAAATCCCTGGCCACACTGGTTCTTACAAGGGTTGATGTCCCCTTAGAATACGGGGTGGTGATAACCAATGAAAACGGCAATATAGAGGGTTTTTTAGAAAAACCCAGCTGGGGGGAAGTTTTCAGCGATACCGTCAATACAGGGACTTATATTTTAGAACCCAGGGTTTTAAGATATCTTGAAAAGAATAAAAAGACAGATTTTAGCCAGGATTTATTTCCTATGCTTCTAAAGAAAAGGGAACCTATTTTTGGGCATGTAACTGACGGTTACTGGTGCGATATAGGAGACCTTAGGGCATATCTCCAGGCACATTATGATGTTTTGGAAAAAAAGATTGATATAGATATGGAAGCAGAAGAGATTAAACCAGGGGTTTTTGTGGGAAGCGGCACTATAATTGACCCTGGTGCCACAATTAACGCCCCCTGTCTCATAGGTAAAAACTGCCAGATAGAAAAAAGGGCTGTGGTGGACAGTTTTTGCATTATCGGGAACAATAATGTCCTTGAAGAGGATGTCTCCCTAAAGAGAAGTGTTGTGTGGGACGGCAACTACATAGAGAGGGGCTCTCAAATCAGGGGGGCTATACTGTGCAACAACTCCAATCTCAAGCACTATGTCCATGTGTATGAAAATGCAGTGGTAGGCGATAATTGTATCATAAACGAAAGGGTAATTATAAAGCCTAATGTTAAAATATGGCCTCAAAAAACAGTGGAGCCTTTAGCGGTGGTTGACAGAAATATAATCTGGGGTTCAAAGTATTCCAGGGGTATTTTTGGAGAAAACGGCTTGTCCGGCATTATTAATGTGGACATAACCCCGGAGTTTGCCACAAGGCTTGGGGCTGCCTATGGCTCTGTCTTAAAAAAAGGCTCAAAAATTGTTGTAAGCTCTACAACATCAAGTTCGGCCAGAATGTTTAAGCACGCCTTTATATCGGGTATTTTGTCTGTGGGAATTGAAGTTTTTAACCTAAGCAGTTTGCTTACTCCTATATCACGTCATGCAATAAGCTTTCTCTCTGTAGAAGGCGGGATACATATAAAAAATGCAGATGACAATCCAAATAAACTGAAAGTGGATTTTATGGACTCTAAAGGAGCCAGCATAAGCAGGGTAATGGAGAGAAAAATTGAAAATTCTTTTTTCCGTGAAGACTTTAAGCGCTGCTCAGGGGAAGAAATCAGCAGGCTCAATAATATAACTGATTTTAAAAACTACTATGTAAAGTCCATTTTAAATGAAGTGGATGTGGAAACCATTAGAAAGAATCCGCCAAAGCTTTGCATTGTTTCCCCTTCTGATTTTGTTATATCAACAGTGGTGCCCATGCTTACGGATTTAGGCTGCAGGGTTGTAAGTTTTTCTTCTGCAAATATAAGTGAGCATGCTGCCATTGTAGATGAGATTAAAAGCAGCGATGCTAATTTTGCAGCCTATATAGACAGCAACGGGGAAAGGCTTGTTTTTGTAGACAGGTGCGGGAACATTGTAGAAGATGATTTATTTTTGGCACTGACATCTTTAATTACATTTAAAACATCCCCTGAGTCCAATGTGGTGGTGCCTATTACTGCCCCTTCCGTAATTGAAATTATAGCAGAAAAGTACGGCGGAAAAGTGGTTAGGACAAAGACTTCACCCCAGGCAGTAATGGAGCAGATGCTAAATCACAATTTATTTAAAAATAAAAAGGACATGAATCAATTTTTGCTTAATTTTGACGCCTTAGCAGGTCTTGTGAAAATAATTGAGTATTTGTGTGTAGAAAATACTACTTTGACAGATTCCTTAGAGGAAATTCCAAAGTTTTATTTAAGCAAGAAAAAGATATTCTGCCCGTGGGAGCTAAAAGGGCGTGTAATGAGAACCCTTATAACTGAAAAGGAAGGGGAAAAAGTTGAATTATTAGACGGGGTTAAGTTTATTTTTGAAAAGGGCTGGGCACTTGTGCTGCCGGATGCAGACATGCCCCTTTGCAGGGTTTATGCAGAAGGGGAAAGTGCTGAAATTGCAGAGGAAATATCTGAAAAGTACATAGAAAAAATAAAGAAAATTATAAATTCCCAAAATACATAACCTGCTTTTACAAGAAATAAAATTGTGATATAATTTTTTAGAATTGTTGTAAAAAACAATTTGCATGCAATGAAATTTTTAAGCACTATAAAATTTTTGAACACAATAAAAATTTTGAACTCAATAATATTTTGAACACAATGAAATAATGGAGGATTTTTGATGGCGGATATTGTTTCGGCACTGATTAAAGAGTTTAATATAAAGCCTTTTCAAGCGGAAAATACAATAAAGTTAATAGATGAGGGAAATACCATCCCCTTTATTGCAAGATACAGAAAGGAAATGACCGGCGAGCTGGATGACCAGACTTTAAGGGAATTTCATGAAAGACTGGTTTATTTAAGGAATTTAGAGGCAAGAAAGGAAGAAGTTAAAAGGTTAATTGAAGAGCAGGGGAAGCTTACAGAGGATATTGTAAATAATCTTTCAAAGGCTGTTACGCTGCAGGAAGTTGAAGATATATACAGACCCTTCAGACCAAAGAGGAGAACCCGGGCTACAGTGGCAAGGGAAAAGGGTCTTGAACCTTTAGCGGATATGATTTTCTCCCAGGAGCCATTAAATGCCCCTGTGGAAGAGATAGCAAAGACTTTTATAAATGCTGAAAAAGAAGTAAATACCGTTGAAGAAGCCCTGAAAGGTGCCATGGATATTATTGCAGAAGAAATTTCTGACAATGCTGAATTTAGAAAAGATATTAGAAAAATATTTACCCAGTCAGGGGTAATTGTGTCAAAGGCCAAAAAGGAAGAGGATTCCGTATATAACATGTATTACGATTTTTCAGAGCCGGTTTCTAAAATACCCGGGCATAGGATTCTTGCCATAAACAGGGGTGAAAAGGAAGAGTTTTTACAGGTAAAAATAGAGGTGCCAAAGGAAAAGGTACTTGAATACCTGAAAAGAAAGGTTATAAAAAACCCGCCGGTGCCTGCTTCTAAATATGTTGAAGAGGCTATGGAGGATTCCTATGAGCGGCTGATTTTCCCTTCAATTGAAAGGGAAGTTAGAAATGAGCTTACAGATACTGCCCAGGAACAGGCTATGAAGGTTTTTGCACTGAATTTAAAAAATCTTCTGCTTCAGCCTCCTGTAAAGGGCAAGATAGTAATGGGAGTGGATCCGGCCTACAGGACAGGGTGTAAAATTGCTGTTGTTGACGATACAGGAAAGGTTTTGGATGTGGGTGTAATTTATCCCACACCTCCCCAAAACAAAACAGAAGAGGCTAAAAAAAATGTCACTGAGTTAATAAACAAGCATAATGTTGATTTGATTTCCATTGGAAACGGTACGGCTTCAAGGGAGACGGAAATTTTTATTGCAGATCTTATAAAGGAGCTGGACAGGGAAGTATACTACATGGTTGTCAGTGAAGCGGGTGCTTCTGTGTATTCAGCTTCAAAGCTTGCAGCAGAAGAGTTTCCGGATTTTGATGTTTCCTTAAGAAGTGCGGTGTCAATAGCAAGGCGTCTCCAGGACCCTTTAGCAGAGCTTGTTAAGATAGATCCAAAGGCAATAGGTGTGGGACAGTACCAGCATGATATGAATCAAAAAAGGTTGGGAGAGACGTTAAAAGGAGTGGTGGAAGACTGTGTAAACAGCGTTGGTGTAGATTTAAACACTGCTTCCAGTTCACTTTTGTCCTACATTTCAGGTATTAATTCCACTGTTGCAAAAAATATAGTGGAGTACAGAGAGATACACGGAAAATTTAAAAACAGAAAAGAGCTGAAAAAAGTAAAAAAACTTGGGGAAAAGGCATTTGAACAGTGTGCAGGTTTTTTAAGAATACCGGAGGGGGACAATATTTTAGACAATACTTCCGTGCACCCGGAATCCTACGATTTTGCCCAAAAGCTTATTGAGAAAATGGGGTATACTTTAGAAGATGTGAAGGAAAAAAGGCTTGCCAAATTTAAAGAAGAGGTGGATAAAAGGGGGATATCCAATCTGGCGGAAGAGATTGGAGTTGGGGTTCCTACCTTGCGGGACATAGTGAATGAGCTGTTAAAGCCTGGAAGAGACCCAAGGGATGAGCTTCCAAAGCCAATATTTCAAAAAGATGTACTTGATATTGAGGATTTAAGACCCGGTATGGAATTGACGGGTACCGTAAGGAATGTTGCTGACTTTGGTGCCTTTGTTGATATAGGCGTTCATCAGGATGGTTTGGTGCACATTTCTGAATTAAGTGATAAATATGTGAAAAGCCCAATGGATATAGTGGCTGTGGGGGATATTGTAAAGGTTAGGGTACTTGAAGTTGATGTAAAAAGAAAGAGAATATCCCTGTCTATGAGGCATTGCAGGTGACCTTTTGGTGTGATATAATTAAGTTTAGTTTTTTGGACAGGAGATATATAGGGGAGATTTTATGGATAAGTTGGTAGCTGCAGTTAAACCGTTTTTTAAGCGGTATGATTTGGTTATAATTTTCAGTTTAATGACGCTGGTTTACTGTATAATAGAATATTTTATTTTCTTTCCGCTGGTTTTAGGCATGTCTGTGCTTAAAAGCGGAAGTGTATTGGAAATTGTAATTTATATTATCCAGCTTGCTTTTAAATATTTATTTAAGGTTAAATATTTAATATACGTGATTATTGGCATAGCAGCATGTGGCATTTTGTTTGGACTTATATTTTCAGCGGTTTTTTATTCATTAAATAATTTTTTGTCCAAAAAAGCCCGGCCCAAGGACGGGGTTTTTAAAGCTGAATTTTTAAAAAGCCAGTACTTAACGGGTATAAAGCAGCATTTTTTGAAAATGTCACTAATGTCAGCTTCCACAATACTATACAGCATTTTATTTATTGGGTTTATGACGGTTGTGACAGTTCCTGCCATAGCTGTTTTAAGAGGACAGATAGAAGGGAAAATTGACTTTTTACCTTTGGCTATTGTGCTTACAGTAATTACAGCTGTTGTTTTGTTTTTTGGGTTTATGTTTTTTAGAACATATATATTGTTTTGGTATCCTGCAACATTTAATTTTAAAAGAAAGACTTTTGCAATTGGGAAAAGGGCAGCAGACACTTTTTTTTGGGAAATAGTTTCCTTTTTAGTGGTGTTTGATGTAGCTTTTTGTTCTTTTCAGCTGCTGCTTATACTGCTGAACTCCCTTATGGCAGGAGGTCAGGGAGTTGGTTTTTTAAGATTTTTAATTTTGATTTTGTTAAATTGGGTTGTTAAAACGGTTCTGTTTACCATTTTAATAGTATTTGTGTTTTCAAAGTTTCAACAGTTTAAAAAGAGGATAATAACAAAAACAACCTAAAGAGGAAGTACCCCTTTAGGTTGTTTTATTAGTATTTTTATTTCTTTACTTTGCAAAGTTATGTTTTCCTATAGTTGTGATTATCTCTCTTGTCCATATCCATTTGCTTTTGGCTGTTGCCGGATTGTAGTAGTAAATTGCCCCGCCGGTGGGATCCCATCCGTTTAAAGCATCCCGGGCTGCCTTATATGAAGTTTCATTAGGAGGAAGATTAATTTGTCCGTCAGCTACTGCTTCAAAGGCTCCAGGCTGGTAGATAACGCCTGCGATGGTATTGGGGAACCTGCTGTCCCGTACACGGTTTAGTATAACTGCTCCCACAGCCACCTGACCCACATATGGCTCACCCCTTGCTTCACCATGTATTATATGTGCCAGCAGATTTAAATTGTTGTTGTCTGAGCTCTGTCCGGTACTGCCTGTGGGGATGCCCAGTGCTGCCAAAGTTTGTGAGCCCGCTACCCCGTCCACTTTTAAACCGTTTTTGGCCTGAAATTTTCTTACTGCCCTGTAAGTTTTTATACCATAAACCCCGTCTATTTTTCCGTCATAGTATCCCCATTTTTTTAGCCGGGTTTGAATTTCTACAACTTCCTGGCTTCTTGAGCCGTAATAGGATACAGCACTGCGGCTGTACCTGTACAAATCAAAAATACCGTCTTTATAAGTATATAGTGTACCTGCAAGTATCGATGTGATAATAAGTATTATGCTTGCTAATAAATTTCTTTTGCGCAAAAAACCATCCTCCTTTGTTATTACTTGCAGTATCTATTTTGTCTTTTTTTTAGTGAAATTATTATTAATGCAAAAAATAAAAACAAAGGAGGATATTTTAATTCATTCCGGCAATCAGAAGGTATATGAGTATTATCAATAAAAAATCATCATTTATTTTTTCTTCTAAAAGTAAAAAAATTAATCCAAGCAATATTATTTCATCAATTTGAAAGCGTCTTGAGAGAAAATCGGTAAGGGACAACCCCTTACTTTTTTTTCTCACGGTATCAGCTTCATTTGGGAGAGGGATATCATCTATTTTTTTTGCATCACTGCCGGGGGAAGATTTATTATACATAAAGCTGCGTGGTCTTTTTAAGGGGTACCTTCTGTACCTAGGAAGCATACTATATAGCATCTCAGTCCCCCCTTCACATGCTTTTTTCAATATCTGCCATTACGTTGCTTAAGTGAAACATTTGAAATAGTTTTATGCAATCCCCCACCTTTTTTTGCCTGCTGCTGTTTAAAAAGGGTTTTATTGCAGTTAAAAGATTAATTCTAGGATCGTTAAGGCTGTTTGCATCATTCATTATACTTTTTACTTTACGCACCAATTCATCATTATTATAAAAATCTTCCTCTGATTTGTTTTTTTGATTATTTTGGCTGTCTTTATGGTGGTTTTCTTTCTCTGTCTCTTCAGGAGGTTTTTCTTTTTTAGAGGAATTAGCCAAGAGAGAAAGTATATTTATAAGGCTTTCTGATATATTTTCATTGGCTAAAATATCCCCTAACTGTTTTACATTATTGTTGAAATTGTTATTCATAGGACAAATCCGCCTCCCTGTTAAGGTACGTTTTTTAAAACAAATTAAATTTGGCTTAGTAATTCTTTAAATTTTTCAGCAAGTATATCTCCTTTTTCCCCAATAAGCCTTGCCAGTCTATCAATATCAGCAGAATTAATTTTTTGCTTTATTTCCTCTTTGTTGATATTTAAACCTTTTAATTTTGATACATCAAAGCTGTCCATTTTTTCAATTAATTCGTCTTTGTCCATTTTATTAATCTTTTTTGCAATTTCTTCGTACTCACCGTTGTTCAACATTTCAAGGGCGGAATTAATCTTTGCCTTAAGTATTCTTTCATCCATCTTTCCCAAAAGTTCTGACAGTTTTTTATTAAATGAATCGTTCATGTAATCAATCCTTTCTGTTAAAAATATATTTCTTTATTTTTTACAGGTTTTTATTTGCTTTATTTGTTTTATTTATATTTAGTAACGTGTATAATTAGAACATTATTTTATTTAAATAATTATTTAAATATTATTTAAAAAAATTTAAAATAAAGGTGTTAGAATTAAAAAGAAAGTGGTATCTAATGTTATAAGGAAGTTAGGGCTAAACTTTTGAAAAGGGTGAGTTTTATTGTTTAAACTTTATTTACTTGCTTTTATAGAGGGAATTTCTACATTTATATCACCATGTGTTTTACCTCTTATACCCGTTTACTTCTTTTACCTTATGGGAGCGGATTCAGAAGGGGATTTAAAGCATGAGGACGGTAATGGGAAAAATAAAAGGAGGCTTTTAATTAATTCATTAGGTTTTGTATTGGGATTTACCGTGCTATTTACCGTATTAGGAGCCAGCGCCACCTTTATAGGAGGTTTTTTAAGTAGGAATAACGATATTTTGCGAAAAGTAAGCAGCATTTTAATTATTATATTCGGGTTATCCTATATGGGTATGCTAAATTTTAAATTTTTAATGAAAGAAAGAAGATTGAATTATCAGTTTAACAATTTAAAATTCTTTAGTTCTGCCCTTTTAGGGATGGTTTTTGGATTTAGCTGGACCCAGTGCACAGGACCAATATTAGGTGCTGTTTTAGCTAAAGCTGCAAATCTTGAGACTATACTAAGCGGAATAACATTACTCCTTGTTTATTCAGCAGGGATTGGGCTTCCCTTTATAATATCAGCGCTAATGTTTGAAAGCCTTAAAGGTGCTTTTAACTTTATAAAAAAACACAGCAATAAAATAAAAACCGTTTCCGGCATTTTGCTGGTGGCTTTTGGAGTTGCTATGTTTTTTGATTTAATTAGATTTAATTTTTAAACATCCATATATTTATATATATGAATAAATGTATATTGGATAATTTATATATGATAAATTGTATATGCATTAATGTGTAAATCCGTGTGTAACATGTATATTTATGTACAAATTAATAAGTTAAAAATTATTAAATTTAATAAGTTATAATTTATAAAAGTTAATATATTAAAATTTATATGAAAGGGAGATATTATGGATAACAAAAAGAATGAAAATACTGTGGATGCAAAAAAGAAGGTAATTGTATGGCTGGCTGTATTAGTTGTTCTGATAGCCTCTTCCTATTTTATTTACAATTACATTGGTGATGCTAATTCCGTTGTTACAGATATGTTTTTTAAAGACAAAGAAGATAAAGAAAATACAAAAATTGCCGATAATGATGCAGGCGAGGATGCAAGGCAAAGGGATGAAGATGTAAATGCGGACGAGAATGAAGATATAAATGAAGGCACAGACGAAGGTGTAAACGAAGNNTGCAAACGAAGGTATTAATAAAGATGTAAATGAAGATGCAAACGAAGATACAAATAAAGGTGTAAATGAAGATGTAAATCCAAACAGGATTAAATCCATTGACTTTACACTTAAGGACTTTAACGGGGATGAGGTTTCCCTTTCAGACTTCAGGGGAAAACTTGTTATTTTAAATTTCTGGGCTTCCTGGTGCCCGCCGTGCATTGCTGAAATGCCGGATTTTGACAGTGTAAACAAGGAGCTTAAGGAAGATGACAATGTGGTTATACTAACTGTTAATTTGACAAACGGATACAGGGGGGAGACAGAAGAGGTAGCCAGAGAATTTATAAATAAAAACGGGTTTACCCTTCCGGTTCTGTTTGATACAGAGGGGTTTGCTGCCCAAAGTTATGGTATAAGGAGTATACCTACAACATATTTTATAGACAAAGAAGGATATATTATAGACGGTATTTCAGGAATGGTAAATAAAGATTTTATTTTGAAGGCAATTGAAACATATAAATAGAACTTTATAACAAACCGGAACTTAATAAACATTTATGGAGAGGTGTGTTATGAAAAACGGTATTTTATACATCAATGCTGAAGACTTTGAAGATGTGGTTCTTAAAAGTGATTTACCTGTAATTCTCTATTTCTATTCCGATGACTGCCCGCCCTGTTATGCCTTTGCACCTGTTTTTGAAAGGACTTTTGAAAGGTATAGTGACAAAATAAAGTTTGTGAAAATATACCGTCAGCACAACAGGGAACTGGCAGAAAAACTCAATGTTATGAGCAGCCCTACAGTGCTTCTCTTTAGAGACGGCAAAGAGGTATGTTCAAGGCTGAACGGGTATATAAGCAATCCTGAACTTAGGGCCGGGGTTGAAAACGTCATCGGGGGCATTTGCTCAAGGAAGGAAAGGGAAAAGGTATATTGTGATGTGCTGATTTTAGGCGGGGGACCTGCCGGACTGTCAGCGGCTATATATACTGCCCGTGCAAAGCTGTTTACGGTGGTTGTGGATGAAGGGCTTGTTGGCGGGCAGGTGGCATCAACTTTTCACGTGGCAAACTACCCTGGCACAAACGGGGTGGTAAGGGGTATAGATTTAATGGACAATATGAAAAAACAAGCAGAGGACTTTGGGGCAATTATAGATGATATGAAGGAAGTATCTGAATTAAACTTAGAAGGAGAAGAAAAGTTTGTAAAAACAGATGACACCGACTATTATGCAAAGTCGGTTATTATTGCAACAGGCGCTACCCCCAGAAAACTTCCTGCAGAAGGAGAAAGGGAGTTCAGAGGGCGTGGTGTGCATTATTGTGCCACATGTGACGGGGCTATGTACCAGGATGCAAATGTTATTGTAGTGGGCGGGGGTAACTCTGCCGTTGAAGAAGCTGTTTTTTTAACCAGGTATGTAAAGCACGTTACCCTTATTCATCAGCTGGACCATTTTCAAGCTTCAAAAGCGGCTCAGGAAGAATTGTTCAAAAACCCAAATATAAGCATTATTTGGAACAGCCAAGTGAAAAAGATTATAGGAGAGAATTTTGTAAAGGCGGTATTAATAGAAAATGTGAATACAAAGGAAACGCAGGAAATTGAAACAGACGGGGTTTTTGTATACATTGGAATGGAACCTAAGACAGATTTTCTTAAAGGTAAAGTAAAAATGAATGAGCGGGGATATATTATTACTGATGAAGATATGCAGACAAACATTCCCGGAGTATTTGCAGTGGGGGATGTCAGGGAGAAAAAAGTGAGACAGATAGCTACTGCTACAGGTGACGGAGTGGTGGCAGGTGTTATTGTGGAGAAGTATTTAGCGGAAAAACAGCTTATTTTTGCCGGCAAGGCTTGAAAAATATTCACTCAAAATATACAATAAATATAAAATGCAGCGAGAAACAATTTGGTGAACCAAAAACACCAAAATTTCCAAATTATACCAGACAAAAAATAAACAAGGGGATAATAAAATATGTATGATGTGATAATAATAGGGAAAGGTCCTGCAGGTATATCAGCCTCCTTATATACTGTAAGATCAAATTTAAAAACCCTGGTAATAGGGCAAAATGACAGCTCCCTTAAAAAAGCGGAAAAAATAGAAAACTATTATGGCTTTTCTGAGGTGATAAGCGGCAAAAAGCTTTTAGAAGAGGGGGAAAAACAGGCAGCAAGACTAGGGGTTGAAATACTCAATGATAAGGTTATTTCAATAGAGCAGGATGAAAATTTTAAAGTTTTTACTTCAGAGGGGCAGTATGAAGGTAAAGCAGTACTAATAGCTACAGGTCAGCCGCAAAAAAAAGTGAGGATAGAGAATTTAGAAAATTTTGAAGGCAGGGGTGTAAGCTATTGCAGTACATGTGATGGTTTTTTCTACAACAACCTTAAGGTAGGTGTATTAGGCTACAGCGACTTTGCTGTTCATGAAGCAATTGAATTGGAGGCATTTACAAAGGACATAACCATATTTACAAATGGAAAAGAGCTTGAAGCAAAGGGAAAATACCAGGAAGAAGCCCAAAGGTTTAATATAGTTACCAAGCCAATATACAGGCTTGACGGTGCAGAAGCTTTACAGAAAATATTTTTTAAAGACGGAACCAGTGAGGATATTGACGGTTTGTTTGTAGCTTATGAAAGCCCTTCAAGCGCAGATTTTGCAAGAAAACTTGGAATTATCACCGATAATAATGCTATAGAAGTGGATGAAAATCAGCAGACAAACATTCCGGGGGTTTTTGCAGCAGGGGACTGTACAGGAGCTTTTAAACAGATATCAACGGCTGTTGGTCAGGGAGCCGTTGCAGGCAGGAAAATCATAGAGTATGTAAGGAGTTTACAACAACAAAACTAAAGGAGGTTTTACAATGAACGTTAAAATTTATTCAACACCAACATGTCCGTATTGCATACAGGCAAAAAAGTATCTTGACGGGAAAAATGTTCAATATGAGGAATTTGACGTTTCAAAGGACAGGGATGCAGCTATGGAAATGATTAACAAATCCGGTCAAAGAGGCGTTCCTGTAATTGATGTAAACGGTGAAATAATAGTAGGTTTTGATAAAGCAAGGCTTGACAGCCTGATTTCAGGATAATTTAAAGGAGCTTTATATTTTTAATAGGACAAAAGGACTGTAGCGCTATAAATTAGTGCACAGTCTTTTTTTAATAAATTTTTTACCGAAATGTAATTAAAATTGTTGATGCCCTCAGATTTGATTGAATAACAGATGTAAAAACCTAACAGATGTAAGTAGTCTTGAAAAATCCGTTTTAAAGTAAGGTTTAATAATAAAACACCAGGTGTGCACAAATGCAGAAAATAAGAAAAATTATTATAGTACTTATAAATATAACTAAATATAATATAAAAACAACTGATAATAAGAATTTATAAATTGAAATGAATTTACAAATAAACATAACTATGCTATTCACTATTTTTTTAAAAGAATTAATAAATAAAAAGAGATTAGGTTAAATTTACAAAAATGTACTTCCATAATAAGTTATTANNAAAAAATATGTATTTTAATGGGGGGTAATTTTTAAAATGGGAACTAAAATAACAAAAATCATTTCTTATTTGCTTATTATTTCAATGATAATGACAGGATTGGCTCACGCCGCTGAAGGATTAAATTCATCAAATGGAATTGGTACTTATGGAGAAAATTTTTATAGTGGGGATGTACAAAACGCATCTAATGTTAGCAATACTAATATCAGTGGGGAAAATCAAAGTTTTCCCGATATAAAAAATCACTGGTGCCAGGACACCATAGAGAAATTCTTAAGAAAAAACTGGGTTGCAGGCTATGATGACGGTCTGTTCAGACCGGACAGTTTTGTGACCAGGGCTGAGTTTACTGCCATGGTGGTAAACATATTTAAAAAAGATGTTGATTTAAAAGAACCTGGTTTTAGTGATGTAAATAAAGATGATTGGTTTTATAATGCAGTATCTTATGCTTTTAGTGAAGGTTTAATTGCCGGCTATGAAGACGGGACTTTTAAGCCTATAGAAAATATGTACAGACAAGACTCTGCTGTACTGGTAGCCAATCTTTTTAATATAGATTTTTTTGAAAAAGGTGTAGATATAATATTTGAAGATGAAGATACCTTTTCTGGGTATGCTTATCAAAGTATAAAAAATCTTGCATCTCATGGAATAGTTAAAGGATATCCGGACAGGACTTTCAGGCCTTTTAATTTAATAACCAGGGCAGAAGCAGTAAAAATGCTTGATGTGGTGACAAACTTTATTGAAGTTCCTGAACCTGGAGATTTGCCATTGGTTCCACCGGAGACTCCAAGTCCGACGGCGACACCGGAACCAACACCTACTTCGGTATCAAGCCCTAAACCAACTCCAACGTCTCACAAAGGAGGAAGTACAGGGGGAAGTAAGTCAACGCCAAAATCATCACCAACGTATACTCCGGCTCCAACATCCACACCAACATCTACACCAACACCGACTACAACACCGACTCCTACACCAACGTCCACGCCGACACCAATACCAACACCAACATCCACGCCAACATCCACACCTACACTAACACCTACACCTACACCAACGCCAACACCAACACCTACACCTACACTAACACCAACACCGACGTCAACACCAACGCCAACACCTATACCAACGCCAACAGCGACTCCAACCCCAACACTGACTCCAACGCCAACACCGACACCAACGCCAACACCAACGCCTACTCCTACACCTACACCAACGGAAACACCAACAGTGACACCAACCCTAACACCAAGCACTTTACAGGTAAATATAGGGACAGTAGAAGGAGAGATAAAAGAAGAAATAACAATTCCTGTATCCTTTGAAGGTGCTTCAAAAAGTGGTGTACACAGCTGTGATTTTATATTGTCCTTTGATCCTGATGTTTTAGAAGTACAAGAGGTTATTGCAGGAAATATAATTGAACATTCTGCTGCAAGTTTTGGTTCAACTATTAATAGCGAAGAGGGGACTATAAGGTTTGTATTTTCAGATGATACAGAGTCAGGAACTATAAAGATAGACGGAGAATTTGCAAATATAAAAGCATTAATAAATGAGACTGAAAATATTGGATTTAGTCCAATAGAGTTAGTTAAAGAAGAGTTTGTAGATGCCAACTTAAATATAATGATTGTTACGTTTAATAATGGCGGTGTAAATGTAAAAGCTCCGGAACCAACACCGGAACCAACGCCACCAACGACACCGGAGTTAACACCGACACCAACACCGGAACCGACACCAACTATTGATATTGATTATGAGAAGCCTGTTGTAATTTTGGAAATGAGTTCAACAGTTGTAGACAAAGGCAGTGAGGTAACAATACGTGTTACAGCCACAGACAATGTGAAAGTAGAGTCTGTAAGCGCACAATATGACGGAGTGCCTGTTGATTTAGATGAAAATGGAATAGGGATTATTAAGGCAGATAAGACAGGCATGTTTGAAGTTAATGCCATTGCCATTGATACCCAGGGCAATGAGGGATATGCAAAAAAAGATTTGTTTGTAAAGGGAAAGGCTGACAATATAGCTCCGGAGGTAGCTATTGAAAGTCCGGTTGAGGACTCAAAGATAACATCTCAAATGGATATTATTGGTACCGCATATGATGAAAACCTTGTAAAATATGTTTTGGAATATTCGGAAAAAGGAAAAGGCCAGTATATTAAATTTGCTGAGGGAGATACTCCGGTCAAAAACGGAGTGCTGGGCAGACTGGATGCCACTGTGATGCGGAACGGCCAATATGACATAAAGCTTTCTGCATATGATGAAGGAGGGATTGTATCAAGCTGTACCGTTTCATATATGATTGAAGGAGAGCAGAAGGTTGGGAATTTCTCCTTGACCTTTGATGACCTTACTATTCCTATGGCGGGATTGCCTATAACCATTTCACGTACTTATGACAGCCGCAACAAGACAAAGGGTGACTTTGGAATAGGATGGACAATGGATATTCAGGATATACGTATTGAGGAAAATGTTGTACCGGGACAGTATTGGGGACAACAGTCAAGTGGGACTGTATTTACCAGAACATACAGTCTTTATGAAAAACATCCCCATAGTATAACGGTTACTTATCCTGATGGTAAAACAGATGAATTTACAATGGTTCTATCACTATCTTCTCAGCCTTTTATGAAGATTCAGCAAACGGAAGTATCTTTTGCTCCAAAGCCGGGAACGTACTCTAAACTCGAAGCTATAGGAATAGATAACACGGTTTTGGTTTTAGAGGATGGTTTTTATACTTATGACCTTGAATATTATAATCCAAACCGTTATAAATTAACGACAAAAGATGGTATGGTATTTATTATTGACCAGGAAAAAGGTGTTGAGAGTATAACCGATACCAATGGAAATACGGTTACTTATAGCAAGGACGGTATTATACACTCATCAGGGAAAAGTGTAACTTTTTCAAGAGACAGTCAGGGAAGGATAACAAAAATAACCGATCCCATGGGTAATACAATAAACTATGAATATGATCATTACGGGGATTTAGTAAAAGTTACGAATCAGGGAGGAAACGTAACAAGATTTACATATAATTCAAATCATGGATTGGTGGATATAATTGATCCACGTGGTGTAAGGGTAGCCCGTAACGAATATGATGATGAGGGAAGGATTGTTGCACATATTGATGCCGAGGGTAATAGAATAGAGTATTCCAGGGACATGAGCAAAAGGCAGGAAATTATAAGGGACAGATTAGGTAATATTACCGTCTACGAATATGATGAAAAGGGAAATATTTCAAGTATCACCGATGTCCTTGGGAATAAAACTACCTTTACTTATGACGAAAACGGGAACAAGCTTACCGAAACAGATGCATTAGGCAACACCTTTGAGTTTGTTTACGATGAAAAGGGAAACCTCCTAAAGAAGAAGGATTCCATGGGTAATTCCATTGACTGTACTTATAATAATGAAGGTAAAGTACTTACCATAAAAGATTTTGAAGGAAATATAATTACTAATACTTATGATGATAATAGAAATTTAAAAAAGGTTACAGATCCTCTTGGCCATTCAATTGAGTTTGGTTACAACTCTAAAGGACTTGCAACAAGCGTAACCGACCGGTTGGGCAGGGTGGTGCAAATTGCTTATGACAACAACGGTAATCCGGTAAGTGTAACATATCCAAACGGAAATGTTGTTTCATTTACATATGATGACAATGGCAGGTGCCTTAGCACAACCACTACCAGGACAACTTCAGAAGGAATGGTTACGGTTACTACAATAAATACTTATGATAGTCTTGGTAATATTATACAGACTATTGACGGCAACGGTAATGTATCTAAAGCAGAGTACAATGAAATCGGGAAAGTTTCTGCAATGATTGACCGTCTTGGCAGAAGGACGGAATATGATTATGATGTGTTTGGCAATATTATAAGGATTAAATATCCGGACGGAACAGAAGAAAGATTTGAATACGACTTGGAAGGAAGAAATACAGCAGCTATAAGCCCTGAGGGTAAAAGAATTGAATTCCGTTATGACAAGCTTGGAAGGGTAATTCAGGAAATATACCCTGACGGTGCATATGTAAGTTTTGAGTATGATGCATTGGGCAGAGTAGTCAAAGTAACGGATGGAAGAGGTTATTCAACGGAATATAAATACGATGCCCTTGGCAGAAACATAGAAGTGAAAGACGCCCTTGGAAACATAACGAAATATGAATATGAAAACAGTCCAAGACCTAAGAGAATGATTGATGCAAGGGGTAATGTCACAAGCTTTGAATATGATGGGAACGGTCATCAGACTAAGGTTATATATCCTGATGGGTCTTATATTGAAGTTAAGTATGACGCAGAGGGAAATATAATATCAAAAAGGGATCAAGCAGGAAATATAACACTTTTTGATTACGATGGATCTGGAAATCTTATTAGAATAACAGATGCTTTAGGAAACAAAACCGTATATGGTTATGATGAAATTGGAAACCTTATATCAATTAAAGATGCAAACGGTAATGTAACAACTTTTGAGTATGACAATTTGGGAAGGATGATAAAAAGGACTCTTCCTTTAGGAATGTCAGAAAGTTTTGTATATGATGCGGAAGGCAATTTAATTTCAAAGACTGACTTTAACGGAAATGAAATAAAATATGAGTATGATGTGGTTGGGCAGTTAACGGCAAAGATTTTGCCGGATGGTTCTAAAGAAACTTATACTTATACAAAAGACGGATATTTAAGTACCGTCACAGACAAAAGAGGAACAACTGTTTTTGAGTACGATGAAGCAAACAGGCTTAAATCAAAGACAGATCCTGATGGTACAAAGGTGTTTTACACATATGATAAACAAGGTAATGTAGAGACCATTACCAGCAAAGCCGGTACTATTAAATATACATATGATGAAATAGGCAGGTTATCCACTGTTGAAGACCAGTGGGGAGGCATAACAAAATATGAATATGATGAAGTAGGAAACCTTATAAAAGAAATAAAGCCTAACGGAACCATTGCAAAATACACCTATGATGACCTGAACAGATTAATTAAGCTTGAGAACATAAAAGACGACGGTACTGTACTGTCTTCCTATATTTATACACTGGGACCTTCAGGTAACAGGATAAAAGTAGTTGAAAATACAGGCAGGACCGTTGATTATGAATATGACAAATTATACAGGCTTGTTAAGGAGACAATTACTCAG
>LFRM01395499.1_pt1 | contig 38805 bp, 32 predicted proteins | sample 618341 | NCBI WGS metagenome assembly LFRM01 (sample SAMN03654438, study PRJNA283298) | anaerobic digester metagenome | isolation source: pool of bioreactors CSTR01a, CSTR02a, and CSTR03a thermophilic anaerobic... | place: Denmark: Kgs. Lyngby | collected 2014-05-21 | reverse complement strand
CTCATGCACAAATGGTATGATAATATCATACCGCCGTCCAGCCTGCGCATTCATCCTGCCTTTTATCTGAATATAAGGCAGCAGGAAAGCGGTAACACGGTGAATTATTTACGCTGGCTCGACATGCTGACAGGTAAAATCACAGTCCAGTGGGAGAACGACAGAGGCTCATTTGCACGTGAAGTGTTTGCGTCTTATAAAGGTGATATTGTTGTATGCAGATTTACCGCGCCGGAAGGGGAACTGAATGCCGATATTTCAATCACACTGCCTGATGCCGAAAGGTCAGGAAGGCATGATCGGATATATGATACCAGCAGGTGCAGCCATGAATTGGAGATAACTAAGGGGCTTATTATACTAAAATGGGCATATAATCCTGAATACGGACAAAAAGGATATGTTTCGGTGCTGCGCTTTATACAAAGAGGCGGAGAATCAGAAAAGATAGAAAACGGAATACGCGTGTCCGGTGCCGACAGCCTTATTATACTGTCAAAGACAGTCAAGTTCGAAGGCGGCTTTACTTTTGAGTGCGCCAAACCTGTTGTGGATGAAGTTATGGCTGTGGTTCCGGACTTTAATGCGCTGCTTGATTATAACAGGGAGTATTTGGGTTCGAGGATGGAACGTTCCCGCCTTTGCACCGGTGACAGGGAAGACTTCGCGCTTTCGGCAGAAGAACTGCTTATCCGCTCGAATACGGATGCCCAGATCGATCCGATGCTTATGGATAAACTTTATGATATGGGACGTTTTTACATGATCACAGATACAGGTAAACTTCCGCCGATGTATGGTCAACATAATATAAATACCAACCTCCAGGTATGTGCTGGTAACAACACCGGTTTATTTGATGAAATGGATGTATATTTCAGGTACTATGAAACAAAATTTGATGATTTCCGCATAAACGCGCAAAAAATATACGGCGCCAGGGGTTTGCTGTGCAGCGTCCATTGTGACTACGACTCAGGTTTGTATTACCATTTCTCGAAAACATACCCTCACTTTTGCTGGACAGGCTGCCTTGGCTGGATTTACAATGAATTATGGGGTTACTGGCTGGTAAATGGCGACGAGGAATTCCTCAGGAATCGGATTGTGCCCGCACTTAAAGAGATTGCTCTGTTCTTTGAGGATTATGCCTGCGATCGCGGACCCGATGGACATGTGATTTTCTATCCGTCGTTTTCACCCGAGAATCCAACACCAAACCCGGATTATATGACTGTTACCGGTAAGGATAAAAATCCTATCCGTATCAATTCTGTTATGGACATTGCCATTTGCCGGGAGGTACTCGACAACCTCATAACAGCCTGCAAAATTCTTGGCATCGAGTCGGAAAACATACCCCATTGGGAGGCCCAGCGCGAGTCATTGCCAACTTATCTGCTTGATGAAAGCGGCGGACTGAAAGAGTGGGCATGGCCTACAATAGAAGAAAACTACAACCATCGCCATGTTTCGCATCATTATGATGTATGGCCTGGCAGAGCCGTAACACCCGAAAGAGAGCCGGAGCTTGCAAGAGCTATCAAGATTTCAAACCGCAGGCGCGGGCAGCAGGATGATTCGGCGCACGGTATCATTCATCGCTGTTTGACTGCAATTCGTTTAAAGGACATAGAGGAAACTGTGCAGAATCTGTCACAACTGATTAATCATGGGTTTATAACAAACGCGCTGCAAACCAGGCACTTCCCTTATAGAGTATGGTTTCCCGATCTTCAGGGGGCAATGCCTGCTATTTTATTGGAAATGTGTGTATTTTCAGAGCCGGGTACGGTCGAATTTCTTCCTGCTGTTCCCGAATCACTCGGAAAAGGCCGCATTGAAGGTATATGGCTTTATACATGGGCTAAACTTGAATACATGGATTGGAATACCAATGGTTTGCAAGCCGTAATTATTTCAAACAGAGAGCAGACCCTGACCTTGCGCTGCAGGAAGAATATCAAATCTTTCAAGGTAAATGGAACCCAAATGAAAGTTTATGGAGATCATATACAATTTGCATTCAAAACAGGAGAAAAAGCATTGGTTGAGATAAGTTTCGCATAATTTTTATACTCGTTTATCGATATCATGGCCTGCCTATTTTCGTGAAAGGGTAAATCCTGAACATGGCCCTGCCTTCGATATTCTCACGTTTTATCGGGCCGAAGCTCCTGCTGTCGGAACTGTTTTCACGGTTATCCCCCATAACAAAAAATTCACCGTCTTTTAAAGTAAGAGGATAATTATTGCTCATAGACGGTGTAACGCCATTAACATATGGTTCGTCTATAGCTTCCCCGTTAATGTATACCTTTCCGTCACGAATATCAATCGTATCGCCAGGGGCAGCAATAACTCTTTTAATCAGGCGATTTGTCCGGTAGCTCTTTTGAAATCTAAGCCGGACATCTTTTATAAAAATCCGATACCTGTTTATAAAACCTTCCGTATTTTCGCCGTTTAAAAAAACTATAATGTCGCCTTTCTTCGGTTCGGTAAAATAATAACTTACCTTGTTCATTATCAGCATGTGACCCTCAAACAGCGTATTCTGCATTGAAGACTGATGTACCGTTGTGAGCGCGAATAATTGGCTTTGGAGCAAGGAAGCTATAATGACCGCACTTGCGAAATATGCAATCCATTCAAATACTTCCTTGACAATATTGGTCTTTTGTTCACCGGTCATGTTTTTCCTCCGTCCGTACTTAAGCTAATCCAATTATAATTTAAACCACTGTTGTTGTCGAGAAGAAATCCGGGTACGAGATTATTCGTACCCTCTTAAAATCTTTTTCTTAATATACGTTTCTATGACGCCTTCAATTGAATTTATATCTCTCTTTAAATCCGCTTTCGATATTTCGCTTTTTTCAATATTACCGACAGTATAGCGGATGCATTGTTTATTTCCTGATGAATTTATTGATAAATTAACATTTCTTATTACAAAACCTTTATTTTCAAGATACTCCGATATCTTTGAAACAAAATTGGTGTCTACTGCCGTTTCGACAGTTATGTTTAATTCAGCGGCACGCTTTTCAAACTTAAGCTTCGCGATTTTTAATATCTGCAGCACTATATAAATCAGTACTGTTGCAATAACTGCTCCCGTATAAAACCCCGATCCGCACGCGAGCCCGACGCATGCAACCGTCCAAAGGCTGGCCGCGGTTGTAAGACCTGTCACATTAAAACCTTGTTTGATTATCGCGCCGGCTCCAAGAAAACCAATTCCACTTACTACAGAAGCACCTATACGAGTAACATCAAAAGAATCGCCATATACATAACGGAAATATTCCGAAGTAACCATAACGAGCGCGGAACCAAGGCATACAAGTATATGGGTACGGAGTCCTGCAGGCCTGTGCCCCGGGTATTCTCTCTGAAATCCTACAATACCGCCCAAAATACATGCGGCAAGCAGCCGTAAACTCATCGTAAGTATAAAACCAAGATCAAATTGTATATAATTTATCATAGTTACCATCCTTCCTTTTTATAAAATCTTCTTTTTATGATCAATATTCGCTTGCCGGCACTGATATTACAAAACTGCTTCGAATGCGCCAACTTCAATCAGTTCTCCGTTCAATTTGCATTATCGCGTCGTTTCTTGCTTCTATAATGTGCGGGTGAATAAGCCTTCCTTTTTGCAGTATATACCGTATTGTAGAGTTACAGCATATGACAATGCATTTTTCGATATCTGTATACGCTTGTTTCCTGGCTTCTTCGACGCCTTCGTAATTCCTGCCGCGTTCAATATAATCCGCGACAAAAATTATCTTTTCAAGCATTGTCATACCTGCTTTGCCAGTCGTATGCCAGTATATCGCATCGAGTATTTCCCTGTCTTCCACGCCGTAATGCTCCTTCGCGTAAACCGAACCAAGAATACTATGCAGCAGAACCGGCGTCCTTTTTTGAATATCGTCCAATACAACACGATATTTCTCCAGTTCCTTATACGTTTCATCTTTGCGGGCACCCTTCGCGCAATCGTGCAACAATCCGGCGATTCGCGCTTTTTCAATATCGGCTCCATACAATTCTGCAAGCCTTACGGCTTCGTTCATTACTTCTTCCGAGTGCCGGAATCTTTCCGGGCTAAGTGTTTGTTCAAGCCTCTCCTTCATTTCATCAATAGTCATATAGAACTCCCGAAATAAAAACATTAATATAACCTGTGCAGTTGAATGTACTTCAAAACGCCTTCCGGTACCATATACCTTACAGAAAGACCATTCTTTATTCTTTCCCTTACCATTGTTGAAGATATTTCTATATAAGGCATATCGCAATAATGTATAACCGCGTTATACTGATCGGTTAACCATCTTGACATGTTTTTTACATCCGTTTCATTTACATCAAACCTTTTTACCGCAATCATATCGGCATAAGCAAAAATGCTCCCGATACTATGCCATGTGCTAAGGTTTACAATTGAGTCTGCGCCGCAGATGAAATACAGTTTTTTATTCGGATAAAGGCTCTTCAGCTCTTTAAGTGTATCGGATGTATAACTTATTCCTTTCCTGTTAAGCTCGATAGCTGATACGTCAAAAAACGGGTTGTCCGATGTTGCTATTTGCACCATATTAAACCTGTGCTGCGACGTCTGATCATCGACCGATCCTTTGTGAGGAGGTTTTTTTGCGGGAACAAACAAAACTTTTTCGAGTTGAAAGTGATCCCTGACATACTCCGCGATAATCAAATGCCCCATATGTATAGGATTGAAAGAACCTCCGAAAATCCCAATCACATTAATTCACACCCTTCCGATTTATACAGGATGTCAACAATATTCTTTACCGCAATGTCTATTAATTCCTGAATTGAGTATTTTTCCGAGCCCGGGATATAAATATTGCATTTCCCGACGGGTATCAAAACTTTCATCGCGGACGAACTTGAAACAGTTTCCGCTATTTTTGGGGTAATTTCACCCATCATGCTGTTTGCGGATATGATTCCTATACCGCCGGTAATAACATCCGCTCTCTTAACATTAAAGATTATTGCGTTCTCTCCGGTCGCGTATTGATCCGCGCCGGCTTTCCTCATGGCGCTTGTAGCGACTGCATTTGTTCCAAGCGCAAGAATACCGGCGTCGGGAATCCTGTTCTTAAGTTTTTCTACTAATACCTTTCCAAGCCCTCCCCCCTGGGCATCAATCACAACTATAAGCTTTTTATCCTTCATAAGCAACTCAATCTCCGTTTATGTAATATTTACCTTTTGTATTTGCTAAAACCCTGTTTTATATAATGTAACAAATTATTGATATAAAGTATAATAACCTCTTTGACAAAATTATACAACAAAAATTAATTTCTTGTAAAATCTATATTTACTATTGATATCGTGTGTTATATTGTTGTTCGCATGAATGCGTTATTAAAGCAAAAAAGAGGCCGCAATTGCCAGCCTCTTTATTTCAGTGCCGCATAACCTGTCTTATATACCAGAATTAAACAACAACCTACTGTGATTGCTTGTTTTCATCATCTTCGGCACGATATGGCAATGCTTTCATCAATAAAGTAATAACCCCGTAAAACAATATAAGCACGAGAAATACACCGGAAAGTCCGTACTGCATTAATTGCATCCCCAATACAACATCGTCCATTGCCAGTCCCCCTTTAAGTTTCTATTCCTGATTATATTAAAGTGACAACAGCCACGGTACAAGCGCCAGCACCATTCCGCCCGCAACGATTGATCCCAGTTGACCTGCCACATTTGCTCCGACAGCCTGCATAAGTATGAAATTCTGCGGATCTTCTTTTTTAGCCATTTTCTGCACAATCCTGGCCGACATTGGAAACGCGGAAATACCTGCCGCGCCAATCATAGGATTAATTTTCTCTTTTGTAAACAAGTTCATAATTTTCGCCAGCATAACTCCCCCTGCCGTGTCAAATACAAACGCAACAAGCCCCATCAGCAGAATCATAAGAGTAGCGGGCTGTAAAAAGCTTTCGTAATGCATTGTAGAACCAATTGTAATTCCCAGCAGCAGCGTTACTAAGTTTGCCAGCTCATTTTGCGCTGTTTTGGACAATCTTTCAAGAACTCCTGACTCCCGGATAAGATTGCCGAACATAAGAAGCCCAACGAGAGAAACGCTTATCGGAGCAAGAATACCCGCAATTACGGTTACAACGATAGGAAACAGTATTAATACTGTTTTTGAAACTTTAACATCCTTATATTCCATCCGTATCATGCGCTCTTTTTTTGTCGTAAGCGCTTTAATTACGGGAGGCTGAATAATCGGTACAAGAGACATGTAAGAGTAAGCCGCTACCGAAATCGGCCCTATTAAATGTTTCGCGAATTTCGAAGCGACAAAGATTGATGTCGGCCCGTCTGCGGCTCCGATTATACCGATCGATGCGGCTGTCTTAAGGTCAAACCCCAAACTCGGGAAAACCTTGTTAAGCAGCAGCGCTACCATTATCGTGAAGAAAATACCGAACTGCGCAGCGGCTCCGAACAATATCATCCTCGGGTTCTTTAAAAGAGGTGAAAAATCAATCATTGCTCCCACGGCAACAAAAATCAGCACCGGAAACAATTCGGTAAGAATGCCCGAATTGAATAAAATCTGCAAAACTCCAGGCTCAACTTTATAAGCCTGTCCGTTTTCAATAACATAACCAAGCTTTTCAACAAAGAATTCCTTTAATGACGGGTAATCTGATATAATTTTTGTTACCGTCTCATCAAGCTGCGCTTCATACTGCCAAATCGACTTAAACGGCAGGTTTACAAGTATTGCTCCGAAACCTATCGGAAGCAGCAGCATCGGCTCATAATCCTTCTTTATTGCAAGGTATATCAATACTCCCCCTACAATATACATTATGATGTACTCAATCCTGAATTCGATAACACCCTGAAAAAGCTGCTTAAATTGTTCCATTTTCTCCTCCTTGACGAAATAATAATATAATATTGCACCCGCCATCTGTTTTGGTGAGTGAGAATTCATAAATTCATTGCATAAAAAAATACTACAACAAGCGTCGTAGTATAAGTCTCGCTATCAAATCGTTATTCCGGTAAACAACACCTGGAACAATCAACTATTTGATTAACCGTCCGGGCAATTGCCGTACTGACGAACGGTTAAACAGTATTAAACTGTAAGCTACTCCCTTAATACCACCAATATCATATTATAGAATATCCACGAAGATATTTCAATACAATTTTGTCGAATATCTGCGAAATCTATAAGTCATCGAGCCACCCGCTGGTTATAGGATACTGTTTTCGCGGGTCCTGCTTCGGGTGTTTCGTTTCCTTGGACGACAAAGCACTTACCGACAACACGCTTTAGATCATGATTTACATTTGCGGAGAGGTCTCCATATCCCGGGTCGCTCATTAACCCGCTCCACATTTGCCTGTAAGCAGCAGGGCGCTGGAGCATGTCGCCCTTCGTCACCGAAAACACCCGAATCACCCGCTGGTTATCTGGTTGAATCAGCACAGTAATTAGGGGAACTATTGTTCAATAGTTCAAAAGGCAGGTTTTGAATATTATTTCTGCGGGCCTTGCTTCGGGTGTTCCGCTTCCGTACCCTGCAAATGTTTTATCAAAGAGCTGCTGCCGATGCGGCTTGCGCCCGCATCCAGAAACATTTGGGCTTCTTCGAGGGAGCGTATACCGCCCGCTGCCTTTATCTTCACATTCGGCCCTATATGCTTCGAAAACAGGACCACATCTTCAACTGTAGCATTGCCCGTGGAAAATCCGGTTGAAGTTTTTATATAATCCGCTCCCGCCGCGGTGACAATCCTGCACATTTTAATTTTTTCTTCTTCGGTCAGCAGGCATGTTTCAATAATAACCTTCAGTATTTTATCACCGCAGGCCTTCTTTATAGCCCTGATTTCTTTCTCCACGGCATCATCCCGGCCGGATTTCAAAAAACCGATATTAATGACCATATCAATTTCAGATACTCCATTGGCTATAGCTTCCTCGGTTTCAGCCACCTTTGCGGCCGTTGTCGGGTAGCCGTTCGGAAAACCGGCCACAGTACAAACAGGTATTTTCCCCTGTACATATTTTACGGCTTCTGCCGCATAAGCCGGCGGTATGCAGACACTTGCGGCCTGATATCTAATCGCCTCGTCGCAAGCCGCTTTGATCTGTTCCCAGGTTGCATCAACTTTAAGGAGCGTATGGTCTACAACGGATATAATCTTTTTAATATTCATCCGATTAATTCCTTCCTATATATAATATATATAATTATAATATATTATCGGACGCGAAGATCGGATCTATGACCTTTTGTTATAAAAAAAGGGCATAAGGCCTGTTTTTTTGAAACAGGCCTTTAACTGAACTGTAAACAGGGAAAATCGGGGGGCGTATTCCCTGTGCTGTATATTAATTTATATCAATTGCGCTGAATATCGTAATAAGTTCGGTTTGATTCGTCGTACCGGGGTCAAAATCGCTGACTGCCCATAAATACACCTTGTGCGTTTGATAGATGGACAAATCCTTGTACCAGTAGGAACCGTTGCTTTGGATATTTTGGACTGTTCCTCCGCTGCCCGACACGGACACCGCGCTGCCATCTTCAAGCCTGATCTGGCCATAGTCGGTATGTTCTGGCAGATCGACGGCGAGTTCTACATCAACCTTTTCCCCTCTTCTTACAACATTCAAAACTTTAAGTTTCGGCATGCCGAATTTGATAATCCTGGGGTTCAGTTCAGGAAAACTCTTTGCCTTTGTTTCGCTGTCCAAATCAGTGTAATCAATTTTTGAGCTGTTGTTATCGCCGAGGGTATATTCTCCTTCAGTTCCTTTCAGTTTAACGGCGAAACTTACGGGATTGGCTTTATACTTGCCGTCTGACGCATCATATGTGTAATTTATGTCTTCGATGTCAATGCTCGCGTTTTGTCCCGATATTGTCAATCCGTCCGCTGGAACCACAGTGAGTCCTTCCGGGAATTTTTCCGAAAAACCGATGTTTTTAACTATGAATTTTTCCGGCGGCGTCAGGTCCGGATCAATGCTGAATTCTCCGGGCTTTATTGTGTAGTAAACATCAAACTCTTCATTAACAAGCATTTCTTCTTTACTCAGGCTTCTTTCGACTTCAACAGGGGCACTTACGGCGATAACGTTAACGCTTTCTTCTTCGAAGTTTCTGGTCTTGTTTTCACCGTTTGCGTCCTTATATGATAATTTTGATGAATTCAGCAGATAGCTTCCGGCGGCACTGCCTTTTACGATAATTGAGAATTCTTTTGGGTCCGCCGTATAACAGCCGGAACTTTCATCATATGAATAACATATTCTGCCGAAGCTGCCCGTCACCTTTTGTCCGTCGACGCTGAACCCGTCCGGAACGGAAACAACCGTCAGGCCGTTCGGGATGATCTCCTCGAACCTGACGTTTTCAACGTAAAAATCGGCCATTATTTGCTCGTATATGTCCTGATATACGTTGTTGAGAGCGTCAGAAGTCAATGCCTGTTGGTACTCGCCGCCCGCTTTCTGCGCGACCTGCTCGAGAATATTCGCATTTGACCCTTTTGTAAACGCAATCATATATGATTTTATATCGCTTTGGCCAAGAAATTCTTCCGCAATTTCATAACAATACTGTATATCCTTCGGTGTCGCTTTGCTTCCTCCGCCGTCGAAATGGGGAGCGGTTCCGTCTTCCTTGTAAAAATTGTAAGGATGTTTCTTGTATGTGCTGTGATACGTCGGCTCCCCGTCCGTCAGAAGGATAAGGTATTTATCCGCGGAACTGTCGGTTGACCCGTCAAGCAGCCGGTAATAGCCTAATCTTAAGCCGTCTCCGATATTTGTCCCGCCCACAACGTTGAGGCTGTTTATCTTATTCTTAACCGAATTCAGGTTTGAAGTCAGCGCCTGTTTAACCGCTCCTATATCGCTGTAAGTAATAAGCCCGACTTTCACGTTTGTTTCGTTCCTGAGATTGTCAAGGAACTTATTCGCGGCCGCTCTTGCTATGTCAATCCTTTTATTTGTTTGCCATGTGGGTACCGTTTTCCCGTCAAGATCATAATTCATACTGCCCGATGTATCCATTACAAGGTATATTTCCTTATTGTCCGGTGTCTCTCCCGAAGAAACCACGGGCTGCGGAACGATTCTGTAGGTTATCGTAAACTCGTCGCCAAGAAGAATTTTCGCGCTGCTTAACTCCCTTGACAATTCAAAGCCGACGCTTATATCCTCACCGCCGGTTACGCCGTACACATTGATGCTTGTCCAGCAGGCAATCAATAACGTAAAAACGATAACAAGCACGATTGATTTTTTAGCCTGAATTGATTCCACTTTCGCAAACACTTCCTATCACTCCCTTTTTAAATATTTAAAAACTATTCTGCCGGGGTACTTTACTGTTTCCTTTGGATGAAACCGACCATGTAGCTTACACTGCCGTCAATGTCCTGTATCGATTCGATAACGAAAACTTCGGTCTCGTTTATTTGTTCATAAATATCAATGAGTTCCTTTTCTTTCATCCTGCCAATATATTCATCAAGTAAAAGGGCACCCTTTTCACCATCTTTAAAGTTTTCGATCATAAGCTCTTTATATGACGTTACAAACAGATCTTCGCCGATATTATGGACAAGCGCGAACAGGTTTTTTTCAAATTCGGGGCTGTTAAGGCTGATAGTGTTATACTCGAGAGAAACAGTCGCACTCTTTTCCCAGAAACTTGTTATTTCGACTTTGTCATTTACGGCCAGATCTTTCAGAATATCAAAAGTTTTTGCGCCATATTCAGCGATAAAGGCATTTGTTACTGTGCTTTCGATGTTTTCCAGCCCTATAGGACCTTCCGTGCCGCCGATAAGTCCTTCATTCTTCGCAAGCCGGTAAAGCAGCGCGATTGATTGTTCTATCGTCGCGTTGCCTTTCGGATCAATTATGTTGTTTCCGTACCCTGCCAGGATTTTATTCTCGAAGCAATAATCGATGTAGTACTTTGCCCAGTCGCTGATATGGTCGCTGTCCCCATATCCATAAGTGCCTTTAACGGAAAAATCTTTATCGGGTGTTATTTGCATGAGCAAATTTACAACCAGTGACGAGATTTCTTCTCTTGTAATAAAATTATCCGGATGAAAATTCCCTTTACCATCTCCTTTCACTATACCGGCGTTATACGCTTTCACTATTTCCTGTTCATATTTATGGCCCAGGATATCGGTAAACGGCCGGCTTTCTTCGATATCGACGTCTTTTCCCGCACTGTCGAAAACCATAAGCGCCAGAAGCACATATTGGCTTCTTTTTATATTGCTCCGGTAGTTTGACTGAAGCTGTCCAGGGACAAGTCCATTTTCAATGGCTTCCGAAATTTCCCTTTCAGCCCATTCGCTTGGTTTATCCACCTGAGTTTCAGCGGTTGATGGAAACACCGCTAAAAGGGAAACAAAAACAATACATGCTGTTATTCTTCTTAATACTGACTTCAAAGCAATCACCTCATTACTGCTTTTATCGAACGACATAGTATTCATTCAGTTTGATTCTTTCAATCACCGGCGAATTTCCCGCCAGCGACAGCGATACCAGGTAATCATAGCGGTAAGTGAAATATTCGTCCGTTATTCCATTTGTTCTTTGAACGGCCGCGTCAAAATTCACGTAATACCACCTGATTTTCTCGGAATAAGCGGGGTGCGGCGTAACCGCAAAATTCTTTACTTCCTTTATGACTTCCATATTGTTTCTAAGCGGAAAAGAATCAAAAGGAAAATTTTCGCCGTAATTAAGATCGAATTCAATTAATTTTGAGTATCCATCACCCGATGTCATACCGAGATTATCCAGAAATTCCTTTGCTTCGGCAAAACCCTTCTTCCACCAGTAAGAAAGAAGGTTCATCCGCTCCCTGTCAAGCAGTGTAAACTTTTCGAAAAATTCGGTAATAACTGCTTTTTCAGACTCGTATATTTCCCCGTCAGCCGGGTTTCGGTACGCGCCATCCGCCGTCTTTTCAAGATCAAGGTACGGAAGCCTTGTAATATTGTCGTTGTTAAGTATAAAGAGCCTGTTCTTCATTCCCGCTTTTATATTTGACTCAATAGCCCTTAAAATGCTGAACCCGGCATTGCTTTTTGTCAGTTCCACATCATACCTTATCTCGACTCTCATTAAATCTATATCATCGGCGCTGACTTCCCGCACTTTTGTGTACGTGTTATCTTCCTCTTTCCTGTATGACCTTGAAAACACTTCATCGGGGACAACTCTCGCCTTTGCGTAGACTTTCGCAAAATACAGGTAATTGTCTTCGTTTTTTGATATAAAGCCCGACATGACATTCATATTTCCGTCACTATTGTCATTCGGCGCGGCGATAATATCGTATCCCGTTATCGTCATGCCGTTCACGCTTATATACCTCGGAAGGTGTATTCCAACTTCGGGATTCCCGTCACCTTCCTTAAGTGTTTTATCCGCTATAAACCCCCGGATTTTATTCGGGATAATGCCTGTCCTTGAGTATTCGTTGTACTCGCCCACATCCGCATCGGTATATAATGCGGTAAAATACTCCGAAATGATTTTCTTTATAGCCTGATCGTCACTGCTGTCCACAGGTTCCCTGCTGTTTTGGATGCCTCCGGCAGGATCTTCGGACGCGGAGTCACCGGCCGCGGCGGTCTCTACAAACCCGCATCCTGCGCAGGATATAACTAATAAGACCAATAAAAAGCACAAACATATACGCTTCATTTTCATTCACCTCAAAATATATCTTCAAGAAGATCTCCAAAACTTATGCCGTTGTATATTTCATCAAACAGGGCAAACAACGCGCTTCTTCCGGGAAAGTGTATGCTGCCCCTTTCGATAACGAGCGCCGCGTAATCCCACGATTCAAAATTGCTCACGTTAGTATTTCCGACAACCCTTGGAAGCCTTGTCATTTTTACGGGCGGCGTACTTGCGTCACTGTCGTGATCGTAATCATACGAATCGGCGGCGGAACCCTTTACCATTGCAACGGGATCATAACCTCTTCCGGCGGCAATAACAGAGCCGTTCACAGTCGCGCCGTTTCTGACGCTTACTTTTCCCATCGTAAAGATAATCCCGTTTACAGTATCGGTGCCCGTATCCGGGTCCGGGGTTATTACAAGTTCCCTGTCCGGGTCAAGGTTAATTATTAAGTAATATTTCGCCGGATCGGAATAACTGTTTACAATATGGCTTATCAAATCCATCGGAGGCAGGGGATCGTTATCACCGTCATCGCCGAATTTTACTATGCAATTCCATGCCGTTTCGTCAATATCATCAAGCTGGTTCCTTATCCTTAAAAATTCCGTGGTCGATCCGAAACCGGCCTGGATCATCCCCGAATTGAACAGGTAATTTATTTCTCCCGATGCTTCTTCCGGGTATTCTTTCCTTGCGAATACATGGACATGGCTTTCAAGAAAACTGAGCATGTTCTGCAAGCCTTTCGGAATACCAATCGAAATATTCGTATTATCGTACCAGTTGTCATGCGTATACGGTTCCAGCGGTTTATCGCTTAACCCGTCCACGTCATCAGCAACACGGCATACCACCGACGCAGGGATTTCAATGTTTTCCTCGTTCGCCGGATAGAGCTTATTATTCGCGGCCATTGCATAATGGCAAAAACCCTTTATTTTTGACGGTACGCTCGGCAGGCTGTTCGTCCGTCCCGAAGCTCTTCCGCGTATTTCGGATATCCACGCGCTCCAGGATTCCCAGTTGCTGACGAGATTACTGTTGTTATTCCAGTCAACGTCCCCGAGAAGAACGGAAAAACCGTTTCTCTCACCGTGTGAATTACTAATCAAAACATTTATATAATCAACCGTATTCGAACAATTTTCAGCGATATATACAGGTTCGCTTCCTTCCCACGCAAGCGCGACGTTTTCAAGCTTATGACCGACCGTACCTCCGTCCATTTTAAAAGTCGAGCCGTTGACAAATGTGTACCCGCTAATAACGATTCTCGACTGTGTAAATTCATTCACCGACGGACCTGCGTATCTCGGCGATGTATTTATTACCGCGCTTGAAGTGTCGTGAAAGCTTCCGTCTCCCAGGTTCAGCCCGAAGTAATTGCCGTTAATCGCAATATATGAATTTGCCCCGTTCATTTCTATGTCGTCAAAGGTATACGCGTCACGGATAACGACAATATCATCATTTCTGCCGAAAGCCTGGATTCCCTGCGCGACGACATCATGATCAACTATAACCGCGCATTTTTCTGGTCCTGTGTCATCAAACGTCCCGACCCTGAGCAGGTTCCTTGTATATACGCTGCCGTTTTCTATATGAAGTACCGCTTCGTCAATGACACATATGCCTCCCATTTTGTATTGATCCATGCGGTTCGGTATATCAAGGCCTGTGCCAAAAACATATACATCGTCGGTTATTGTCGATGTACCGCTGCCCTTTACGACAAGATCGCCGAGGGTATAAACCGCTCCGTTCAGTATAAAAGGGTTGTATATCCAAACTTCATATTCTTTTACCGCGACGGCTTTCCTGTCGTAAGACCTGAATATTCCGTTTTCCATTGACGCGGCTACGGTAATCTGCAGAGGAAACTTCAATTTGTTTCCGATGCGCGTATATGTCGACCCGTCCCATGAAAAAGATACCTCGGCATCCGCGCTGTTCATCGAAGAATCAGCGTATACCGGGATATTGAAACTGTTATTAATCTGCGGGTCCCCGGCATTCAGTTTTTGAATTATGTCGTTAATAAATTGGGTTTCATTTGAAAAAGTAATACTCCTGTCGGTTGCAAATTCCTCTTTCGTAAGGTACCTGTCAAGATTCGAAATCGTTCTCTCAATCGCCGATTCGGCGGCAATATATGTCATCTGGTTATGTTCTTCATTCCTTACTATCGCAAACATCTGGACGGCGGCATAAGCGACAGCGCCTCCGATTATTAATACGACAAGCATAACCAGCATTACTATCGGCATTGAACTGCCGCGGTTGTCAATTATGTCTGCTCTGTTAAAATATATGCGAAAGGTTTTGCCTGTTCTTTTCATTTTTTCACCTGCTTAATGATATACTTCAAACAGGAATTCAAACGCATTCGCGCTGCCGTTCTTGTTTATTAACGTTGCTTTGTACTGCCTGACGCTGTTTTCGGTATACCCTGCAAGCTTTAAATTGAAAGCGTATTCCGGGTATTCCTGCCCGCTTAAATCTTTAACCGCTAAATCAGTCAACTCTTCACCTACCGTACCTGGAGCGACACTGCCTGTGCCTGTAATCTCGGTGTTTTTCCATACGGAATTTTTAACATTTTCCTTTATTACCTTAATCACCGCGTTTCTTTTCATCTGCTGTTCGGAAAACTTTGAAACCCGGGACATCGAAAAAAACAGCGATGAAACCGCGACAGACACAATCCCGATAACGGCTATTGCGACTACCGCCTCCACCAGCGAGAATCCTTTATTGTTTACGCAAATACTCGTCTTAAGCCATTTATGCGTTCTTTTCCGTTTCATCAGAGATACACTTTCTCCTTTTCGCTTTTTCCGGTTATCTCATTCCCGTTCCTGTCCGTTAACTTAACGCGATCTCCTGTCTGATCAATCTTCGCGACGATAATTTTGCCCGAGTCGTTTCTTATTCTAAGGTTAAGCCAAAGATTTTCATCTTCCTTAACATCGTTTTTTATATTTGATTGGATAAATAATGTGAAATCCCTGTCGGGCAGGCTTCCCGTAATCGAATTCATATGCCCGTCGCCGTCGACACACTCGATCGTGTACTGCGTGCTGCCAAGCGTAAGCGATACATTCATCGGAACCGATATTGTGCTGCGTATCCTGTCGTTTTTATTGAACGCGGTATATGTTTCAAAATTATATCCCCCGTACAGGTACCCGGTGTGGAAAATCTTAAAATCGGCGTTCATTAAACTGATCTCGTTGGAAGTATCACCGGAATCTTTGACTGCGGTTTCCGGTACCTGGGCTGTTTGGGCCGGTGTATTTACGGCAATCTCATCCGAATTTTCTATAAAAACGGGGTTGCCGTCCTTGTCCTTGAACCTTTCGAACGCAGCGCGCGTATATTTAAGGAAACTGTCGGCCGCGTCCCTGTTCAACGAATAAAAAACAAGACCTATGTTTACATCAAACAGTTGCTTGTTCAACACGACAATCCCGTATTCCGCCGCGCTGTTCGCGTCAGCGGGGCTGATGGTCAACTGCCTGACCGTTACCTTCCTGCTTCCGCCTTCACAGAACCTTATAAATTCGTCCAGCCCGTCCTTTGACAAAACGGTATTAAAACTCACCGGGAAAGCGTAATAAGCGGTTCCGCCTTCCATAAGCTGCTGCGGATTGCCCAGTGACACTCGTTTAAGGCTTGTCCCGATAAGCAGCGCGAGATTTTCGATAAATTCTGTGCTGTCCGAAAGCCCCGCGCTGTCCATAAGGTATTCGCCGAGCCTTTCGTCTATTACAATGCTGTCTTCAATCATTTTTTTGTATTGATCTATATTTTTATAATCCGATTCCAATGCGCTAAGCTGACTTTTCGCGTCGTTAATCCTGCTTTGCGCGGCTTTTATTTTGGGGAGTGACGACATTAAAACAAATTTCACAAATATAAACGCATACACGACCACGGCCAGGACTATAAGCAGCGTCTTTTCCTTTTTAGTTAATGTCATTTCCGATCCCCTCCTTCGATCTTCGCGGCATATGTAACCGAGAATTTAACCGCGCCCTGGGTTTCTTCAAATGAAATGCCCTGGGAACCGCCGTCAAAAAGTTTTAGTCTGTCCATTTTCCCGAAAAAGTCAGAAACGATAAGGCTGTTTTCCGCGACACCTCTTATCGAAACAGAGTTGCCGTTAAAGTTTACCGATTCTAAATAACAGCCTGAAGGAAGCGCGTTTTCAATTATCAGCAAAGCCTGTGACGCGGGAATGTTATCGGCGTCAATTCCGTTAATGATCGCTTTTTTATTGTCCACTCTCCTTGTAACATTCGCAAGCTGCGCCTTTACTGTTCTGACCTCGCTGTACTTCGCGTCGGTCAGCTTCTGTTCAACAGCCTGGGCCCTTCCATCGAGAACCCGTACATATATGCCCGGGGCAAGCAATATAGCTGTTCCTACCGCCATTGCAAGAATCAACGCTATTACCCTGGCGGCGGAAGCGCTTTTTTTCTCTTTTTTAAGCTCTTTTTCAAATGGATTTTCGCTTACGAGGAAATTTATATCCTTCATGTCAACTCCTCCATCCGTTTCTGCCAACTCATTTCATTACTATAATAAATGCACATCGTGTATGTATTTATTATAGTAATGACGAACTATTTTTTATATTTTAAGCTGTACTGCGTCACGATCGGTTTTGAGATATTCAGCGCGAACCTGCCCTCGTTAGTCTGTTCGGGCTTAAGAACCACAGTAAGACAGTCGTCCTGTTTTACAAACCTGCTCTCACCGGATAAGCCTTCGACAACGGCTGTTGAGTCCATGTAAAGCGCACCGGAATCAATCGTCCATTCCCTATTCTCGCCGTTTACATTTACGATGATCGTTTTGTAATCATAGGCCGAAACCTGGCTGCTGAAACTGATTTTCGAAGCTTCTTCAATATCCCTGTTCAGCCGTGTGAACGCGTCGTGAATAGTAAACTGCTGCCTGCCGAATCTTGAATACGCGGTTGTCGACGCCGCGTTGAATACAAGCAGTTCCGTTATAATTACCGATATTATTCCGATAAGCAGAAGCGTCAGCAAAACTTCCGGTAGCGTGAAACCCTTATTGTTTTTAATAATAATCCCTCCAAAAAGTTTGGTTCACACTCCCACAGAACGTGGGAGTGTGAATAATAATTTTTATCTTTGTGCATCAAATCATCATTACTGGTTGCTTATTTGAACTCAACCTCAGCATCATCCTCGCTTGCCGTAATAGTAATTACCTGTAATTCCTCATCTATCGTTATTTCCCATCCCTTCATTCCGGGTTGTTGAGGAACCAAATCCTTGGATGCGTCAAGGAACGGTCCAAATTTACCTTTAATGTCAGTATCCTCTATTCCGCCGCTTTCAGCATCTGGATCATCATCAAATTTAGCATTATCCGGGCGTTCAAACGATACCTCATCCGGATCGGTTTCGCCAAGATCAATTCTGCATGCCAGTTTTTGAGCAAGATCAACAGAAGAAATTGCGTTAAAGTTACCGCTACCATCTCCACCTCTTATACAGCTAAGGTTCGTATCATTCGTTAAGTTCATGTACGTTAAAATAGCCCTCTTGAAGTTTTCAGCGGTTTCCTTGTCCGCGCTTTCCCTGCTCGAGCTGAGTACTCCACCGAACAGCATAATTGCAGTTCCTGCGATTACTGCCATTATGAGTATTGCAACAAGCAGCTCGACCAGCGAGAAACCCTTGTTTTGTTTCAACATTTTTTTCATTGAAAATACCTCCAATACAATAATTTATTTTTTAAGCATTAAATGCTTATAGGATACAGTTTTAAGTTAGAAGACGAGCATCAGTAATTACCTATATTCTGGTACACGCTCAGCATCGGGTACAGCACGCTGAATATTATGAATGCGACTACTCCGCCGAGCCCGATCATTATCATTGGCTCTATGAATGTCATAAGTTTTTGTAACTTGTCTCCTGTCTGGTCTTCGTAAAAATCGGCGGCTTTTTCAAGCGTTTCATCAAGGTTTCCGGCTTCTTCGCCGGTTTTCAGCATAGACAGCACCAACGGCGGGAAGTACTGCATTTCGGTGATCGACTGTGTTAACGACCTGCCCTGTTTAACGCTTTCTATTGCTTTTTCCATTTTTTCATCGAGTATTGAGTTGTTCAGCACGCGTCTTGTAATCTCAAGGGACTCGAGCATCAGCACGCCGCTTGATAAAAGTGTCGCAAGGGCCCTGCTGAGCCTGGCCGTCAACATCGTTTTGATTACATCGGCGGCAATCGGGATCTTCAGTATTGCGTTATCCAGCACTTTTTTCCCCCGGTTCGTTTTTGACATCATTTTTATCCCAAATATGAGCACAACTAGCCCAAATAGAACTAAATACCAATATCTAGTAAAAAAATTACTTACGTTAAGCATTATCTGCGTTAACTTCGGCAGTTCGACGTTCATCCCGGCCAGGGCTTCCCCGAATGTGGGAATAACCTTAACAACTATAATAACGACAACCAGGACTGCAATAACAAAAACTATCACCGGGTACGTCATCGCCGCTTTGAGCTTCTGCTTTTGCTTGTATTCCTTCTCGAAGTGATCGGCCATCCTTATGAACACCTTATCCAACTGTCCGCTTACTTCCCCCGCCTCGACCATGCTTATAAGGATAGGCGGGAAGATATCCGGAAAACTGCGCATTACGCTTGATAACGAAATACCCTTTTGTATGTTGTTGTATATGTCGTTTAAGCATTCCTTAAGCGTCGGGTTTACGGTCTGCGCCTTCAGGACATCCAATGCCGCGGCAATCGATATGCCCGCTTCAAGCATTATTGAAAACTGGCGGCAGAACTGGGCCAAATCCGCGGTTTTAACCTTTTTCCTGAAAATGCCGATCTGGGACACATCGGTTACGAATGTCTTTTCAATAATTTCAACAGGCTTATACCCGTGCTTATTGAAAAGATCAAGCAGCACTTCCTTGCTGTTAACCTTTGTTTCCCCGGAAAATATCTCGCCTTCGCTGTTTTTCACCTTATATGTATATACCGGCATGGAATCCTCCTTTACAACGCAACGCCCAGCGCGTTCACAAGGTAGTTAAGCCTGCCCTTGTCAAGATTCTGGTTAAACTCGAGCCCGCCGATCTTTGCAACATTTATCCTGTATGCAGGCAATCCGAGTTTCTCTTCAAAATATTCCTCGATGCCTTTCATCTGCGAACCTCCGCCTATAAGGAATATTTTGCTCGGGTGCTCTCCGTTGCATCTCGTGAGGTAAAAATCAATACACATTTTAATGTCTTTAATAAGTGAATCCATTACCTTCATTGCAGCTTTTGAGCACAGGTATTCGGTACATGGGGTCAGTATTGTCGACAGGCCGTACATCTTTTTGTACAGTTCCGCCTTCGGCAGTTCATGGGGCTGCATCTGCAGTTCCTTCGCGATTTCTTCATCAATCTTGCTGCTTCCCTTCAGGATAACGCGGTTGAATTCGGGGGTTTTATCCTTGAGTATGTTAATTATTGTCGTTTCTGATCCAAGGTCGAAGACAATGCACGTGTTGTTATTGTATTTCGAGTATTTCAGCCTTCTCGCCGTGCTGTCCTCCCCTGTATCGATGTCCAGCCTGAAGAATTTTGAAACGCTGTTAGACGGGATATCGACGGCAATCGGCTTTAAACGCAGCCGTTTTAGCAAATCGATATAGTTGTCTATTATTTTTTTGGCTACGACGGTAACAAAAACCTTTATTTTTTCCTGGCCGTCCACAATCGTGTTCCCAAGGATCTTATAATCTATCCTGTTCGAATTCATATCAACGGGGATCGTTTCCCGTATCTCTTCCCAGATTTTTTTGTCAACTTCGCTTTCGGGAACCTTATCAATCATAATCACCCTGGATATGATATTCGTGCCAGACATAACTATTTTTGCTTCCTTCATGTTTATGTTGTTTTCCTTAATAACGCGGTTTATCTCCTCAACGACGGCATCCTTGTCTTTAATTGCGCCGTTTTTTATGCACCCCTTTGGCGTATCTCCGATACCGTAGTTAGTAACCGACAATAAATTGTGTTTATTCTTTTTAACCTGGACAATCTTCATATACCTGAAACCTATATCTATTGTGATAAAACTGTTCGAGAATATATCAACTACTGCCATAACAAAAACCTCACTTCCATTTAATTCAGCGCAATTAGTTTTTTCAGTGCTGCAGGTTCCATTGAATACTGGCATGCATTCTCGTAGGATATAATTCCCTGCTCGTACAGGGAGGCAATGCTGCTGTCCATAGAATGCATCCCGAATTCGCTTCCCGTATGTATACTGCTGTTAATCTGTACTGTTCTCGATTCCCTGATCATATTCGATATCGCCGGGGTTACAACCATTACCTCGGTGGCGACAACCCTTCCCGTATTATCGCTACGTTTAATTAACTGCTGCGAAATAATGCCCTGAAGCACCGTCGATAACTGGCTGCGCACCTGTCCCTGCTGATGCGGAGGAAAAACATCGATTATTCTGTCTATTGTTTTTGCGGCTCCGAGCGTGTGCAGCGTTGACAAAACAAGATGCCCGGTTTCAGCAGCGGTCAGCGCTATCGAGATTGTCTCCTGGTCTCTCATTTCACCTATCAGGATTACATCCGGGTCTTCTCTTAATGCCGCCCTCAATGCGTTGTTGTAGCTTTTTGTGTCTTCACCTATTTCTCTTTGATTTATTATGCTTCTATTGTGTTTATGCAGATACTCGATAGGATCCTCAATCGTGATAATATGGCATCTTCTTTCGGAGTTAATATGGTTTATCATAGCGGCAAGCGTTGTCGACTTACCGCTTCCCGTCGGTCCTGTGACGAGTATCAGCCCTCTTTGCCTTTCAGCCAGCGAATAAAGTATGTCGGGCAACCCCAACTGGTTAAGCTCCGGTACTTTAGTCGGGATAATTCTGAATGCAATCGCGTAGGAACCCCTTTGTCTGAAAGCATTAACCCTGAATCTTCCCATTCCCGGAAGCATATATGCAAAATCTACTTCCCCTTCGGACTCAAGAGTTTTTAACTGATCCTTCGATAAAACCTGTTCAACCAGTTCGCGGCTGTCTTCCCTGTTTAATATGTAATCGTCGATATAATACAGCGAACCATGCCTTCTTATAACAACCGGTACGCCGACGCATATATGAACATCCGATGCTTCCATTTCAACAGCTTTCTGTAAATACTCGTCAATCCTCATTGGCCTCTCCCTACTCATTTATTGAAACTACGCTCATCATTTCCTCAAGGGATGTTATACCTTCCAATATGAGTCTTGTACAGCTGTCAAAAAGTGTTTTCATGCCGTTTTGCAAAGCAAGCTGGCGTATTGTTTCAATCGGTGCGTTTTGCGAAATTAACTCCCTCATTTCACCGTTTATCATGAGTATTTCGTAAGCCGCAATCCTGCCCTTGTATCCGGAGCCATTGCATTCCGGACATCCTACAGGCTTATAAATCCTAGTCTCTTCATTAAGCTTTAATATTTTCATTTCATGTTCTTTTGCAATATACTCCTCTTTGCATTTCGGGCATAATCTCCTGACAAGCCTCTGCGCGAGCACCCCCACAAGGGATGACGCTATAAGGAACGGTTCAACGCCCATATCAATTAATCTGTCGATAGAGCTAACCGAATCATTTGTATGCAGCGTGCTTAAAACAAGATGGCCGGTAATGGCGGCGCGTATCGCTATCTCGGCGGTTTCCCTGTCACGGATCTCACCGACCATGATAATGTCGGGGTCCTGTCTCAAAAACGCGCGCAGGGCACTCGCAAATGTCATACCGGTCTTAACGTTAACCTGGACCTGGTTTACTCCTCTTACTGTCGCCTCTACCGGGTCTTCAACGGTCATGATATTAACGTTCGGTTTGCACAATTCCCGTAATGCAGTATACAGCGTCGTTGACTTACCGCTTCCGGTCGGCCCTGTAACGAGTACAATTCCGTGGGGATGCGACAATATGCTGTCGAATTTGACGAGATCGTCGTCAAAAAAGCCAAGCTCGGTTTTCTCTTTATTAAAACCGTCCTTGTCCAGTACACGGATAACAACTTTTTCGCCAAACATTGTCGGCAGTGTTGAAACACGGAAATCGTAATTCTTATTGTTAATCTTCAATGCTATGCGGCCATCCTGCGGAATTCGTTTTTCCGCTATGTTCAAACCGCTTATTATTTTTATTCTTGCCACAAGTATCTGTTGAATCTTTTTATCCTGTTTCATTACCTCGACAAGCTGCCCGTCAATCCTGAACCGCACCATTACACAATCTTCATAAGCCTCAATGTGGATATCACTGGCTCGTTTATCGATCGCGCTTTTGAATATCATGTTTACGAGCCTGACGATCGGAGCATTTTCGACATCGCTTATATTTATTGTTTTTTCAACCTGTTCCTCTTTTTTAACCTCTATTTCAATTTCTTCCTTGACTTTTTCAATTTCATTTTCTAAGTCAATCTCTTCAAACTGCTCACTTTCGGGCTCTGCTTCAATTTCCTGCTGATAATACGTTTCAAGCTTTTCAATAATAAGGTCTTTATCGGCAAGCATCGGCCTGACTTCATAACCGGTCGCAAGCCTCACATCATCTATAGCGTAAATATTCCCCGGATCGATCATTGCTACGTATAAAAACTCGCTTTCGATTTTTACCGGTAACAGGGTATATGCATAAGCAAGCTTTTTGTCAACGAGCTTTATCACTTCATCGGGAATTTCAACCCCGTCAAGGTCAAAATATTCTATTCCCGTTTGTTCTTCCAGGGCATTGAATAATTGCTCTTTATTTATATATCCTTCCTGGACAAGAATTGTGCCCAGCGGCATATCGTTGTTCTTTTTCTGGATTTCAAGGGCTTTTTCCAACTGTTCCTCATCTATTGCGTTTTGCGAGATCAGAATATTGCCGAGCTTTTCTTTAAATACCGTCGCGCTTTCTGCTTTCTTTTCCTTTTCTTTTTTCTTTTCCTTTTCTTCTATATCTGGAACGGCATTGCTGATGACTGTTTCTTCCTGTTTCTGTTTGTAAAAAACTTCGTCCATTTTCTGCATCAGTTTTTCGGGATCAACCAAAACGGGCTTTATATCGAGGCTTGTTATTAAAGCCGCGCTGTCAATGGCGAAAATGTTTTTCGGATCCTTCATTGCCAAAAGCAATTCATTGCCGTTCTTTTCAAGCGCAAGCATCTCAAACTTTCTTGATATTTTTTCACCAAGCAGGTACGGTATACTTTTATCCGGCAATGAATACGTTGAAAGATCAATATAATCTATATCTTCATATTCAGCTAAAAACGGCATTGGTTCATTGGTTTTTTTTTCAACCGCAACAAACATTTACTCTACCACCCGTATTTAAATATATTACGACACACTTTTATTATAATTTCTTGGGTTGTAAATCCTATAAGTCTATAAACTCAAAACAATAGGAAATTGGTCTTGTTTTTCGGTAGGAATTTATTCTCATGGGTACGGATTTTGACATTTCCGGACTAAAGAAAAGCAATAGAAACAAAAAAACAGTACCGCGGAAAGGATTTTTCCCGGCACTGTTAAAATGAGGCGTAGAAAATATCAAAGTATTATATTATATATGCCAAAGCTGTCGCTTAACGCAGCCTTTCAACTTCGGTGTAACCTCCGGTGACATTAAAAACCTTAAACCCTTTCTGGGTAAGTATTCTTTCGGCTATATACCCCCTGATGCCAACCTTGCAATAAGCTATTATTATTTTTGATTTGTCAAGCTCGTCAGCCCTGTCCCTTAAACTGTTAAGGGGGATATTGACAGCGCCTTCAACGTGACCCCTTCTGAACTCCCCTTCGGTGCGGACATCCAGAAGAATGTAATCGTCCTTATTTAACTTGCTGACTTCGTCCCATGTAATTATATTGGTTTTGTTCGTTAATGCATTTTGGGCGACATAACCCGCCATATTCACAGGATCCTTCGCCGATGAATACGGAGGAGCATAGGAGAGCTCCAGATCGGCAAGATCGTAAACGGTACCTTTAAAGCGTATTGCCGCGGCAATTACGTCAATTCGCTTGTCCACTCCTTTATAACCGACACCTTGCGCTCCCAAAACTTTTCCACTGTCGTCGAACAACAGTTTCAATGTCATCGGAAGCGCTCCGGGATAATATGAAGCATGGGATGACGGATGGATAAATATTTTTTTAAAGTCTATCCCTGCCCTCTCCAATGCCCGCTCATTGGCCCCGGTAACGGCGGCTGTTAATCCAAAAACTTTTATTATCGCGGTTCCCTGCGCCCCTCTGTAAACAGAATTCAAACCCGATATATTGTTCGCCGCAATCCTTCCCTGCTTGTTAGCGGGACCGGCCAGCTGAACAGCGGTTTTCAGTCCGGTAACAAAATCGGTCACTTCTACCGCGTCTCCGGCAGCATATATATTTTCAATATTTGTCTGCATTTTCTCGTTTACAATTATATGTCCTTTCGGGCCAAGTTTAATTCCGCTGTCTTTAATAAACCCGGTATCGGGAGTTATTCCTATCGACAGTATAACCATATCCGCGGCGAGGGTTTTCCCGCTGTTTAGAACAACATCAATATGGTTTCCCGTATCGACAAATTCCTTAACACCGTCACTTAAAACCAGATCCACGCCGTTTTTCACAAGCTCTTTCTCTACCGATACAACAATATCAGAATCAAAAGGGGCGAGGATATGAGAAGCAGCTTCAACAATAACCACGTTCAGGCCTTTTAGTTTAAGGTTTTCCGCCATTTCCACGCCGACAAAACCGCCGCCTGCCACAACAACACTGCTTACTCCTTTTTTGTCTATGTAATCCTTGATTGCATCCATATCGGCGATATTTCGCAACGTAAATATTTTGTTGCTGTTAATTCCGGGGATACCGGGTTTTATTGCTTTTGCCCCCGGCGCCAGCACAAGATAGTCGTATGTTTCTTCGTATATCCCTTTTGAATCGCTTTTTACCGTAACCTTTTTATTATCCGTATCAACCTTTATTACTTCGCTTCTGACCCGGACATCAATATTGAACCTTGATTTCATCGATTCAGCGGTTTGAACCAGCAGTTCGTCACGTTCCTTTATTACTCCTCCTATATAATAGGGAAGGCCGCAGTTCGCGAATGAAATATGTTCACCGCGTTCAAACATGATAATCTCCGCATGTTCATCGAGCCTTCTTAATCTTGTTGCAGCAGACGCTCCTCCTGCAACACCGCCAATAATCAAAACTTTCTTATTCATTTCTGTAGACTCCTGTTATCTGCAGGTATAATAACATTTCGAGACTGAAGATGGACACCTGTCCCGCCCCCATTAAGCGGCGGGCACCGGAATTATTTGCGGACTGTTATTAGAAAATTTGCCGTGTTTTTTCTTTTAATATACCCAAAAAAGTTAAAAAAATCTGCGAAACGCAGATTATTTGATTGTATATCCTTCGTCTTCTATTGTTTCTCTTATAAGCTGCCCATTGATTTTTTCATCATCATATTCAATTACTATTTTTTTATTATCTATGTTTACAATGATATTCTCGACCCCGTTAATTATTTCAAGGGCCTGTTTGATCGCCTGACAGTTGTCGGCTGTTAAACCTTCCACAGTAAAAGATATATTTGCGTTTGCCATTCTGTCACCTCAAAATCAAATAAAAAAAGATTATTTTGTTGTCATAATATTATACCATGAACAGCTTTATATATTCAAGATATGAAAAACAGCGGGTTAAGCTGCATTCCGGATAAACAGCGGGTGAAACAGAGTTATTCAAACTGGTATATTCCCTCAACGCTGTCAATTTCCTCTTTTGAAAAACCTTTTTGAATAAGTTTTTCGTATATCTCGCTTTTTAAATATGGTTTATATGCCTTTATAGCTTTAATTGTTCCCTCAAGCGAATAGCTGCCGATGCATGACGGAATTAGTACCGTCTCCCCTTTCTCAACAGGGAAACTGCCTGCATCTGTTTTTATTGACCCTCTTCCGGAAATAAAAACATATATATGGAATTGTTCCCCGCCGGTGTCCTGCATTATCATTCCCGATATATCGAAAATTTCGGCGCAGAAATACGGGCTTGCCGCAAGAACCGAGACGGACGCGCTGCCATTTATATTATAAGCTAAGATTTTTTTTGCGTTTTTCCCATTACTGCCGCAAAAATCAATTACATCCAACGCCTTTTCTATATGAAGCGGCCTTGGATTTCCGGAACTGTCCACCCTGTTGTAGTCGTAAATCCTGTAGGTCAGATTGGAATTCTGCTGAATCTCAGCCAGCAGTATTCCTTCTCCGATCGCATGAACAAGACCTGCATGTATATAAAAGAAATCGCCGGGCTTAACCATCACTGAATTAAGGCATTTATCGACACTGTTCCGCGATACTGCTTCTTTAAAAACTTCTTTAGTTACCCCGGGACAAAGGCCGAGTATTAATCTTGCTCCGGGTTTCGCATTAATAACATACCACATTTCGTTTTTACCGGGCTCACCTTCATTTGCCATCGCATATGCATCATCTGGATGAACCTGCACCGACAATTTCTCGTTTGCGTCAATAAACTTAACCATCAGCGGAAAATCCTTACATTCTTCTTTATATGTATTCCCGACTATCTTATATCCGTATTCGTCAAGCAGCGATCTCAAAGTTCTTCCCGAATATCTGCCGTTCGATACAACGCTCATCCCGTCGGGATGGCAGCATAATTCCCAGCTTTCGGCGACTATGCCTTCGGGCAGTTTTTTGCCTAAACTGAGAAGGTTTCTTCCGCCCCATATGTACTGCTTATATACAGGTATGAATTTTAAAGGATATAACATTGATACACCTCTACAGCTCTTTTACTTTTATGTCCCTGTACGATTGCTTTATTTCACTCCAGCTCGCCATGTCGGAGCCTTCTTTGGAAGCGGTAAGGCAGCCTGCCGCAGTCGCTATCCTCACCATTGCTTCAGGCATCGAATCGGTCCGTATGCAATATGCCAGCGCGGCTACCATGGCATCACCCGAAGCGACCGTAGACTTTACTTCAACATCCAACGGTTCGGCTTTATATATTCTGTCCCCGCAGCAAAGGATAGAGCCGTTGCGTCCCAATGAAACAAGGACAAGCCGTATCCCATTTTTTGCAAGGCGTCTCGCTTCGGCTGCAATATCTTCGATGCTTTCAAGAGGCCTTTCGGCTATCTGCTCCAATTCATGCACATTCGGTTTTATTGCGTACGGCTTTGACTGAATGCTCAGCTTAAGCACTTCTCCATCGGTATCGATTATAGTTTTTACATTCATTTTTTCCGCCATCTGGATGCATGTGGAATAAAAACATGACGGGATTGAAACAGGCAAACTTCCTGCCAGCACAAGCATATCCGCATTTTTGACCAATCTTTTCAGTTTGTTGAAAAATACTTCCAGAGTTTCATAGTTAATTTCAGGCCCCAGCTCATTAACTTCAGTTATCGCGCCGGTACTTTTATCAAGTATTTTGATGTTTACACGGGTTTGAGCCGAAACAAACAAAAAGTCCTGTTTAATTCCGTATTCCTTCAGCATCGATGAAATGAGACTGCCGACCTGTCCTCCCAAAATGCCTGTTGCAACCTGCCTTACTCCGTACGTTGAAAGAGCTTTTGAAACGTTAATCCCTTTACCTCCCGGATCAATCCTTATCGATTTCGCCCTGTTGAGTTTTCCTGGATTAAAATCTTCGACGGTAATCATTTTATCTAGCGCCGGATTCATTGTTACCGTAACAATACTTGCTTTCATTGATAACTCCTTTTCCTGCTTATTCCTTGTACAGGTATATTATAGCATTTTCGGGAGTATTATCAATAATAGTCAATTTAATTTTTTTCGATGGTTTTTACAATTTTTTGCCCGTTCTGATCCAGTATATAACCTATTTTAACAATGTCCCCGTCGTTAATTCCCTTTTCTTCAAAAACAGACACCGCATTTTCCAGGCGGAATACAACCGGATCTCCCGAAACTGCAGCTTCAAAGCTGTTGTTATCAATAAGCCCTGTTATTTTTCCTTCAACCGTGAATAAGTCATTTTTAACCTGTTCTTCTTCCGGTGTAGACGTTGTGTGGCCGTCAGGCGATGTAATTTCATCCTGTGAGTTTTTATTGCTTCCGCATGCTGCTGTCGCCAGGCAAAAAACAATAGCTAAACAAATTACCGCATTCTTATTCATGTTTACACCTCCAACTTTATAGACGCACGGACAGCGCTGAAGTTCCTTATATATTATTTATTCTTTGAAATATTATGGAGAATAATTTCATGCTCCGAAACCAGGTAAGCTCTTTTTTCGTCAATAAACTTAACTTTAATCTTCATCCCCGGTATCGTAACATTATCATTTTGTTTGCCGGAATGACCATAGAATATAATTTCCGAGCCCATTACCACAGCGGCTGAATTTCCGTATGTTTCAATATCGTGGACCTGGCCGTTCAGCTTAATATCCTTTACATCCTTTCCCTGTTTGTCAACAAAAACCGCGATATCATTGTGATAATCTTCAAGAACAAAAACCGATGCCCCATTGTCAAACATACCAGCTGAAACGATGTTTTTATCAAAATCCCTCGACCATATCAGCGTAAAATCATCATCGTAACAATACGCGCTTCTTTCCCCGATAAAAAGTTTCATACTGCCGTTGCTGCGGAAGAGAGGCGTTATATCGTTCAGTTCTATACCGGTAACCGGGCTCGGGTTAATATCGGTCCCATATTCCCTGATTACCGTTGAAGGATATATCGAATCAAGACCAAGACCATACAGCAGGAATGTATTTTTTTCGCCGCTTTGAGGAATTGCGTAATATGGATAATAATCGTCAATATACAAAGCCCCAAGATTTATTCCGCTTTCGGGTTCTATCATATGTACCGTTCTCTTGTATCCTATATTGCTGCGGCTTATAAAAAGAATATAATGATCGGTTATGTACCCGAATGCTATTTCTTCATCAAGTTTATCCTTTAACAGCGTTCTGCCGTTGCTGATTACAACGAAAGCCTTCCCTGTCTGTTCATACAGCAGAATCAATTTATCATGCACGTTAACAACAGGGTTATGCATCTCATGCGGTATATACCACATTTCCTCACCCTTTGAGTTAAACAGCTTAATATCGCTTTCGGAAAGAATCAGAAGGTTTCCCATATACATTTCGGCCAGTTTCGGCTTAATGTCGCCGGAAAAAATCACGCCGCTCTGCCCGTTATCGCGGTTATTCCGTACTTTCTCAATAATACCGGCAGGGTTAAAGATTTCCCAGCTTATCTCGCCGGGAAATGATCCGTCGAAAGCGTACATTGCCGAAAAAACAACAACAGTAATCAAGACAATCAGGATAAATAATTTGAATAAAAGACGGCTTGTATTGGTTTTATTCTTTACAATCATTTGTACCCCAGCATTTGAACATGCTTAATCCTTATGTTAAAAATAGCCTAACAGCTCCAACGCTTTTGAATACTGCCTGTCAATATTTAAACGCAGTGCGGTTAATTCCTCGTTAAGAGCGGCCTTTGTCGCTCTATCCAAAACTCCGGTAGCGGGAATGCCTTTTTCCTTCTGGAACAGCACCAGGGCATCGCTTGTTTTTTGATCAAGAACATTGTCGGGCGTATCAATTTCAGCACCCTTAACCGCAAGTATTTTCTCGGCGCTGTATACGTCATTGCCAACCCCGTTCAACAGTATATCGTTATCATGTTCAAGCGGCTTTATGCTTTGAATGTCAATTCCGTTAACAAGCTCGTAATCTTCAACTTCAAAATCGGGCAGAACCCCGATATTATGGATTGCCCTGCCGTTTCTCGTCAGGTAATGGCCCGTGGTTATTTTTACCCAACCTATCAAGTCGGATTCCGCCACTACCACGCCATGATTATTCGCCCACTTATAACCATCGATGATGTTCTCGCCGTATAAAGCCGCATATTTTTCATACGCTTCGGGCTTCAGAACAGGATACATATTCTGTACAACACCCTTGCCATAGGTCTTTGTGCCGACAAGGAAGCCATCTTTCGAATCCTGTATCGCGCTTGCGAGAATTTCGGAAGCGCTGGCCGAATTGCCGTTAATAAGAACGGCGGGGATATATTTAGGTTTGTACAGGAATGAATAATACGTGATATCTCTTGCGTATTCGGCTTTAAAATCCAATTTGGTTATAACGCCATTTCTTACAAGCCTGCGAGCAATGGCCACGGCCTGAGCCACCTCGCCGCCCGGGTTATTTCGCAGGTCCAGGATCATTTTTACCAGGCCCCTGTCATCCATTTCCCGAAGCGCCTGGTCGAAAAAACGCGAACTGTTCCCGCTGAAAGATTCGAGCCTTATATACATCACGTCTCCGTGAACCATCCATTTCACAGGACTTATATTTACGGAACCGCGCTGTACCCTTACTGTAATAAGCTCCTTCGCGCCGCCTCTTATAATGCCGAGTTCAACATATGTACCGCTTTCTCCGCGAATCAGGTTTGAAATATCCTGAGCGGTCATTCCACCGACATCTATTCCATCGACTCGCGCAATAATGTCATCGGGAAGTATTCCGGCGCCTTCGGCAGGCGAATTCTCAAAAACACGGACGACAATAACACCCTCGGGCACACCGGATATCTCCACGCCTATCCCCTGGTAATTGCCCTGCATTGAGTTTAAAAAATTGCCGGCCTCGTCAAGATCGTAAAATGTCGTGTATTCATCCATCGAGTTGAATATGCCTCTTAATGCTCCCTTTAACAGTTCTTCTTCAGACACATCCTGATAATAGCGTTCTTTCGCCATATTCATAACTTGCTCGAGATAATCCGAATACCCGCCGGCCTGAACGGGAACTGCGGGTATGAACTGCAATACAAGGACCAATATTAAAGCTATCGCTGTTTTATTACATTTTTTCATTGAAACGCCTGCTTCCAATTATTTATTTGCTTAAATTCTACCATTGTTTTTCAGGGGTTGCAATACGGGCCTCAATTGCTTACCGCCTCCCGCCCTCCGGGCAGGAACCCGTTTTCGCGCCGTATAAGAGTTAATAATTCAATATCCTTTCACGGTAATCCTTAACAAGCTCTTTTCCAAGGTATTGAACGAATTTGTAAATAATGTCCGACGCTTTTTCATAAGTGAATTTTTCGTCCGGGTTAAAAAAGCCCCTGCTGTCCTCTTCGGCCAACCCTATCCGGTATGCCACCGCAGCGGCGTTTCTTGCGAATGCGGGAATGCTGTCATTATCCGCAAAATGAGTTATCGAATATGGATACGGTGCAAGCCCTTCAAGCCCGATCGCGCGGATTAGAATTGTAAAAGCCTCTGCTTTTGTTATATGCCTGTCCGGTGAAAAATATGCCTGTCCCGTGCCCTGGATTATTCCGCGGCTGCTTGCGGTTTTTATTTCCTCATAATATATGTCATCGGCATTAACATCCAGGAACGGGGATACTTCAGGGGCTTTGTCGCGTGAACGGGACGGTGTAGTTACCGTTCTGACAACGAGGTCCGGATCTTCCGGAATATCCCTGACAGCCCTGACAACCATTGCGGTAAAATCCCGCCTTGTAACGTATTTGGCAGGGTTGAAGTTATCGCCTGTTCCGGAAAGGATTTCAAGGCTGTATAATATCTTTACCGGTTCTTCAGCCCAATGCCCTTCCAAATGTTTTAAATCGGGTACCATGAGCCTTGTATTGACAGGCTCGGTATTAATGCCCATGCGTTCGCTGTAGCTGTGCATTACTTCCGTAGCTTTGCCGTTCTTATCGAACTCGGGCAGTACCGCGTTGTATTCAAGGATGCTTTCCTCCCAGTTCTGTTCGACGTAGCCGCCCTCAAAACTGATTTGCCACGGTTCATTTTTTATATATTTAAAATCCTTCTTTGCGGTACTTGACACCGAAACTTCGGCCCATCCTCCCCACGGCGCGGTTTCGCCCCCAATTACAGGTTTTGCCGATATCATTATATTTACCCTTCCTGCTTTCGCGCTGCTCCAATACTGGTCATATCCGTACTGGTTTCCGGTCAGCTCAAGATCAATTGTACCGCCCGTGCTGATCCTGTAAGTTTTTTTCACGCTGTATTCGCCCGCATTGTAATATACCGCTGGTTTAGGATCGGTAATTCCGGACTGCGTAAAACGGTAACCGATTAAATTATAGGTTGTTTGCCCGAACCTGACGATTTCGGTCGGCATTCTCGCATGCGTGCTTGATTCGACCACCTGTCCCGTCTGTTTCGTTTCTGTATATGTATCAATAACAACAACCCGGGTAATTGAGGCATCACGTTCAACGTTTTCCAGGTTGTATGTATATGTCGTGTTTATCCTGTCCTTCCTTACATTCTTTTTTACCGTAAGAGTGCCTTCGAATATAACGGGAACACCGGTTAAAAAGCACACTTCGCGGTACAGATAAGTATTATTCTCATACGGATCCGCGGCCGATATGCCTCCGTCATATCCCATTGAACCGGAATATGCATATGTATTCAGCGTTCCTGCCACCGTGAGAATACTGATTATTATGGCCATTAATATTCCGAATCTGCTTTTATATTTCATTATATCCCCTCCGGTATACCATCCATTGGTCTTATTCAGTATGATTCAGCGATAATGACGTATGCGTCATCCGATGTTTCCGACTTGATTACTGTAATCCTGTCTCCCTCTTCAAGCTGCTCGGCGTCGGCAACCTTCCCGTTTCTCATAATAACCGCGTTCGGCGGTATTCCCATTTGAACGTCATCGTTATTCTCCCAAATCCAGGTCCGAAGGTTATACACCCTTGCCTCCGAAAGGAGCATCGAACCAGGAGGAGAAACTGAATGCCCGTAAGCATCTTTTACCGCGCCTTCAAGTTTCAGTATCCGGCCCTTATAAACCACATCGCCGTAAGGAGCCGTGCTGACAAGCATCGCTCTGCCTTCCTGAGCGAGTACGTAAACCGTGCGGTTTTTATAGCTGTTTTCGCCGTTGTCGTTAAACTGCGCGGGATCGGTTCTGCCGTCATCATCATATATCCTTATGTATTGAGGATCGATACTAAGCGTTTTAGGTACGTTGACAAATTCCCATTCAGGATCGCGGAACTCGGAAAAGGACTGCAATGTGAACGAACTCAACCATTCGATACCTGATATCCGTCCGCGATAAAGCGTAAGCCCCGTATCTCCGGCCGGTTCCCTGAGCCAGATTACATCCGCTTTATGCGTGCCGTCAACGTGGCTGCCCGCGACTACATAAGCTTCGTCATAGCTCTTAACCTGGTTCGGCTCAAGCAGTTTGCCGCCCTTAACTATTATAGAATCCGGGCCGTAAACGAAACGCATGTTTTTATTCAGCAGCGTAAGACTTCCCCTTCCGGGCTGTACCTCGACAATTGTGTCACCTATTACTTCGGACAGCAGAGCACCTCCGTCTGATGCCATCTTGATAACGGTATTGTTTCCCATGAAGTTTTTTCCCATCGCGAGGTATACTGTTCCGTGCATGCCTTTTTGAATATCCGGTTTATAGTTCTCACTGATTTGGAGCTTGCTTGCGCCTGCCGTTTCAGGCTGCTTCCAGATGCCGTCGCTGAACTGCTGCAGCCTTGTTACGACAATGCTGTTGTTATAATCGTCATAATATCCGAACTGAGCCTTGTAAATACCGGTGGTTTCCTGAGCTTTCTTTTCGAGAGTCACTTCCCCGACTATTACATTGCTTCCGCTCTTCTGAAGCAGAATTCTTAAATTATCCCCTTCTTTTATATCATCCCACGTTACTCTTCTTTTCTGCCTGAAAACAGGGGTATTCGGAGGAATCGTTATCTGTTCGTACGTTCCATCCTGCTTTTCAATAAGCAGGTTGCCGCTCAGCTTCGCCCGTACCCGCCCGTAAACCGGGTAATAATTATCCGACGCGCTTATCCTTATAAGGTTTCCATCTGCGTCAAGCTTGAGAAACACGCTGTCTCCGGGCTTTATTTCTTCCATCACGGCAGGTACCCCATTTTTATAAACCGTAACATCTTCAGCCCGCAGGTACGAATATGTCCGGTAATTCGACAGGCTCTCGCCGTAAGCCGGCGAAGTTCCCAAACCGTCCGGGAAATAGAGTGTCACGTAACCAAGATCAGGATTGTTCTCTTCAACAATGCCGCTTACAATCCCTTCTTCCTGCAGCAGATCGAGATTAACCTTTACCAGACCGGTAACAAGCCCGTTCTCGACAGTAATAAGCATTATTGATTCGGGTTTGATATCTTTAAGGGTTTTCCGTGAAAAATCCATGAATATCTTTGCGTCTTCGCTGACCGAAAGCTTTTCGACGGTGCCGTCCGGAACAATATTATACAAAACAGCCGGATCTGCGAGCCTTATGTCCGAAAACGGCAGCTCCAAAAACACTTCAATGCCGATATGCCTGTTCTCATCATCTACGGACAGTATTTTCCCAAGATAATACTCGGTTCTCGTGCTGCTTATTACTATCGATGCATAGACTATCCGGTTGTTTTTTATGAAATAAATAATTTCCTGCCCTTCGCCAAATGCCGACTCGTCCTTAAGCACGCCCATATCATTTACTATGGCGCCCTTTGACACGGTATTTTTACTGCCGCCGGCCATCTCGTTCATCTTTTCTTCCGCCGAAGGTCTTTCGAAACGGAATTGATGCAGCTGCCCGCCGCTGTTTCTGACATCAATGATTGTAACCGTTGAATTACGGCCATCTGTCTTGTCTGTATACTGTTCTATGCTCTCAATTGTTCCTTTAAATTTCTCAATGTTAAGTCTCGGAAAAATAAAAGGGAATGCGTTCTGAATAATCTGGGCCGCCTGCTCCCTTGTTACCGTTCCCTTAGGCCTGAAATACCCGTTTCCGTCTCCGTTCATAACCCTGTTCTGGAGCAGCGCTTCTATATACGGGATACGGTGCGGATTAGCTTCCTTCCAGTCGCGGTAATCATTAAAAGTATGGGTTTGACTGTTTACAGGATTTATTTCAAGAACTTTTGCCAAATAAAAAGCCATATCTTCACGCGTAACAGGATTGCTGCGGCGAAACGCGGTCGGTTCGAGCTCAAGCTGGTCGGTCTGCATCGCGTCGTTATATTGTTCCTGTGTTATCAATCCGTCGTTAAGCGCCAGCAGAAGATATCCGTCTGCCCACATGTTTCCGGCGGGAGTTTTCCGGTCTTCCTCACGTCTCTGCAAATCCAGCGCTTCGGCGGCTAACTGCGCTTCAGCCTCACGGCCGGCCATATTGTATGCAATAACGAGAGCTTCCTCTGCCGAAAGGCGTGTGTTAAGCCCGAATCTCTTTTCCCCGTAGCCCTTCATAAGCTCAAGGGCTCCCGTTTCCCAGATAGCGTTTTTTGCCCATGAATTCGACTGCTTCACATCAATATAATCAAGGTTGGCTAAAATGGCTTTTGAATTTTCGGAGCCCTCGAATATACGCGCCGGTATGGTGTTTGACGCCGAGGTTTGGTGCGGAACATTCGATAAAAGCAGTGAAAGCAGAATAAAAAAAACAAGACGCCTGACTCTCAGGTTTCCATTTCTTATGTAAAAGTTCATTATATCACCCATCCAATACATGATTACCTAATAACGGACCAATAAATCCTATTATTTTTATCGGTATAAGCACGCATTAAATGAAGTGCACAATATGCCCTTTATTTACAGGAAAACCTGTCAGCGCGTCTTGTCGAAAGCACGTATTGCAACTGAACTAAAAATATACCATTAAGGTCTTGGAGAAATAATTCTCTTCACACCTAAGAATAAACACAAGATTCCTCCCATGATGAATAATACCGGGAACCCGTACTTGTTGAAAAACGAATCCATTATCACTGTTGTTGGATCTTCCTGCAAATAAATAATTTTAACCTTGTCACCGACGGAATAAGACGAACGATTGGTAGATTTGACATTAAGGCTTACACTGACAGTTTTTCCATCAAGCGTATCAAATGTAACGTGGGGTGTATAAGTCGTTGATTTGCTTGATTTGCTGACTTTAATGTCACTAACCTTTGCTTCTACGGATACGCCCTTGTTAGAGAATTTTGCGGACCTGGACAGCAAACCTATGCCAATTAGTATCAATGCAATACCTAATATGGCACACAAGACAATTGTTCCTCTTCGTCCCAAGTGAAATTTTGTTCTTGTTGTTACTCTTACCATTTTTAATACCTCCAAAATAAATCTCGAATTTTCGGTCTTTTCACTCATTCTCGTAATTTGCGCATTGTATGAACAAGCCTGACATGCTTACAAAACACACAGCGGGCACATTGGAAATAACACGTGATGCAGCAAAGCAGATGCGGTTTTTACAGATATAAATATTCTATTTGCTTAGTAATTTAATGGAAAGAGTAAATATGATTATTTTTAGTACTAAAAATATCATATTTAAGTTAATAAGATTTACTAATACAATACCGGGACAAAAAAAGGCTTAATAACGAAATGCAATTTCTTCCGTTGCTATATTTCCGAGAAAAAATGGCTTATATTACAAAATACAGCTTCTTCAAATGTTTTAATGCTTAAAAAACGGACGATTGAAACAACCAGCCGACAACTTTTGATTGCTGGTATTCAGCAGGTATTTTTATTATATTCATTGAGCCTATGAAAGGAACAATATACGAACATACGACAAACACAACCAAACAGCCGATAATAGCACCTAACGCGAGACCTATCGTCTTATTTGTAGTGCTAAGGAAATTGCTTTGAGATATCAGGGAGTTAACAAGCATTCCAACAATTGAAACCGCGATTTTGACAACAAAAAATAATGCGATTACCGATATCACTTTTATTATTGAAAAAACAAGGACATCGGTTATGGACGAGAGAGCGCCGCTTATTGCCTGGGAGGCTGATTCCAAAGGGCTAACATTTTCAAACAACTGTCCGAGCATTGAATTTTCCTGTAAGAATTCCTGCAACTCGGGAATTTGTTCAAGCATTTGACTATTGCTTTGAATAGAGGATAAATCAAGCGATTGATTAAAAACGGGAATGCTGATACCGGAATAGATATCCTTCAGTTTCTCGTTAATCAATTCGGCTATCTTCGTGTTTTTCATAATAAATAACGCGACGGGTTCGGAAAACAGTGCCGCGCAAATGACAGCCGCAACATATCCGACCAGGCTGAACACCGCGCCGATAAGTCCCCTGACATATCCAATAAACGCGCTGAGAAAAATAATCCCGATAAGTGTATAATCCACCCAATTAAGACCAAGTTTAAAAATCCAATCCGCGACAATGATGCAAGCCAGTAAAATCAGAAGCATTATCAGAGGAATTTTATCTGTTCCGGTATGTCTTCTGCGTGAGGATCTATACCCGTTTTGCTGCATATTTAGCCTCCGCGTACATTTTTTGTTAGAATAAATATATCATGTTTTCTTTATTGATTCAATGCTTTATATTTCCCGTGTAAATCGCAAAAATAAGAAAAAAAAAGGGCAATTGCCCTTCCTCCTAAAAAATATCTATATATTTATTTTACTAGTGACGTGAAATTCATCATAACAAATAACAAAACAGAGATAATCAATACACTGATAGCTATCGACCTCTTTTTCAACAACATTGCTAATTTCTCCCTCCAAAAAATATTATGAGTCATTAGCGAAGTGAGGCACCTATTTCTGTATCTCTTTCTACGGTAATATCCAATGACAATTAATGCGAATAATAATTTCCGCGAGGTGTTATTAATTATAGCACATTTATTTCATTTTGTAAAATAAAAATAATATAATGCGTTTTGCGTTGTTCACTCTTTTTATTTTTAAAGACCTAAAAAAACAGGTATATAACGTAAACTTGTATTACTATAACGCCTAAAATCCTTGGTTGATTACATTTTATACCGTGTTTTCTTAAAAAAGCGTA
>LFRM01285146.1_pt1 | contig 38828 bp, 36 predicted proteins | sample 618341 | NCBI WGS metagenome assembly LFRM01 (sample SAMN03654438, study PRJNA283298) | anaerobic digester metagenome | isolation source: pool of bioreactors CSTR01a, CSTR02a, and CSTR03a thermophilic anaerobic... | place: Denmark: Kgs. Lyngby | collected 2014-05-21 | reverse complement strand
AGCTGAGAACCTCAAGTACTGGCCTACTTTCGTTAATGCGCTCAATTAGAATTGGGGGGCCCGGCCTGTAGTTCATGATTGGCTTCATCACGGCGTCGCCGTTTCCGACTGGAGCGGCAAATGCCTTCAGCGATAGGTCAACAACTCGATACATGGTCTACCTCCTTATGTTGATCTGAACATTGCGGCTTCCTCAGTTGAGATACTTGCTAGCTAGAACTGCTCTGGCGGTAACCTCATCGGTGATCAGGGTGAAAGGGAAGTGTATCCTCGAGGCACCGATAATTGCTTCCACTTTGTTGAGGCCCCCAGCCACAAGAACCACGTTCTTTACACCCCGCAGCGTGTCGATGGGGATGGCGTTCACCCTTTCATGCAGGTCATTATCGATGATCGTCCCGTCGATCCTGTAATACCTTCCCAGCAGATCCCCCACTGCCCCCAGTTCACACAGACGTCTGAGTTCATCAGCATCCACCAAGCCTGAGGTGACAAACGGCACAGTCGGTTCACACGTCCCGATGCCGACTAGACACAGATCGCAGCGCTTCCAGAGTTCCGGAAACCCTCTCATGGAGTTCTCCACCTTCATGGCCTCAAGAATCTCTGGGCTGGCCACAAAAGCAGGGCCGGTAAAATAGATCCCGTGAGCACCTAGACGTTCGCTGACGGACTGTACGATGTTGTAAGGATCGTGATCGGAGCTCTTGCCTAGCCCCCCGATCAGCTGAACCACAGTTGCGTTAGGCAGCTCCTTGCGATGCAGGCTGCGAGCTACTTGGCCAACTGTTGATCCGACAGCAACTCCTATCACCATGCCATCCTGCAGTAGAGGATCCAGGAAAAAGGCAGCTGCTTCTCCCAGACTAATTGCCGCATCTTGAGCGTCGCTGCTGGGCTCAGAGAAACTGGGGACCTTAACTACGAACGCGTCCTGAAGCTGGAGGACCTTTTTCAGACGATGGGACAACTGTTCGTCATGTTTGACTGGAAGGTTTACAGTAATGGTCACCAAGCCAACGTCCTGCGCTTTCTTCAACGCCCGGGAGACTGTCATCTTTGACACATTTAGCAGGCGCGCGATCTCGCTCTGGTTCATGTTGCGTTGGTAGTACAGATGGGTTACTTGGATAAGGAACTCGTCCACCTTTCCCACCTCCCCCTGTCGCAGCGGTGTTACAAATAACACAATCAGGTACTAGTAACATTGTAAGACAGAAGTATCGGTGTGTCAATATGGATCGTTACAGAATGATAATGAACTTAACGGCGTTTGTGTTTAGTTTGAATGGATGGTTGTGATGGAGTGACTTGGCGCGAGGTCTGGAACGGAGACAGGGGCTTTGGAGTCTTGGGAGGAAGAACAAGCAGAATGGTGAAGGAAACATCGTCCATTTGGCAAATAATAGTGACAAGTCAGAAAAACGTAGTTTAGGTGAGTGGGGCAAGGCTATCCGTATCAGGGCTTTCCAGCACGCGTGTTCGCTCTGGTGTTGTTCACCTGTGGCGAAACGCGCGACAATCATGTCCTGTAACCATTGAGGAGGAAAAATTGGGCTTTCTGCTTGGGTCGATTTCGGCTTCGGACACTTCGCGCGTGTTGGCTAGGGTGCGCATCAATTGTGCAGATGAGCGCAAGGACTGTGAATGGGGGGAGTCACGTTGAGACAGGAGTTTGTTGTGTTTACAGACGAAAGCAATATTGACTCTAAACGGTTCAGTGCTTTGTCTGCCGTGTCGATGCCTTACGAGCACTTCTCCTTGGTAAATGGTCAGGTGCGTTGGATAGTATCTACTTCCGAAGTCCGGGAAATCAAGTGGGAGAAGGTACGGAACGATAGATACCACCGTTGTGCGGAGGAGCTATTGGCGTTCATAATAAAGAATGTGCAAGCGTATGACCTCAGAGTAGACGTTTTGGTCTGGGATACGCACGATTCTAGGCACGATGTTTTTGGGCGGGACGATATAGCGAATTACGAACGTATGTTCTACCATCTGCTCAGAAGTTCCATGACGAGGCGTCCCGCGGGAAGCGTATGGCACATCTACCCTGATGAAAGGAATGGGATCGATTGGGATACGGTTCGGGGATGCCTAACGAGCGTCGGTATGAGGAATCGCTTGGAGCATACCCTTTTTGGCAGTTTGTACAGTGACCCATCGTTTCTGATTAAGACCTTCCAAGAGAGGAATTCCGAAGAAGAACCCTTGATCCAGGTGGCGGATCTATTTTCTGGATTGGCTGTCTTTTCCTATGAAAAATATCAGGCGTATCTGGCCTGGCGACATCAGGACAAGGGCCAGATGTGCTTGTTCAATACGGGGCCGACTAGGAAGTTGTCGAATGGAGAACGCTACCGGAGCAGGCTCTTGTACCAGTTTGACGTTATGTGCAAGGAACGCAAGTTAGGAGTGTCTTTGCATGAAGAACAGCGTCTGCGGACCTTCAACCCACTAAACCCGATAAATTTCTGGCCCTACACCCCCCAAGGAGACTACGACAAAGCTCCAACACGCGGCCAACGACGCTAGACTCATGGTTTGAGCATCGTACGAGCTCAGATAACCATTGTCCTCCCATTGTTAGTTAGAGCCGAACCAACTGAGGCGTTCATGCGCGGTTCTGTGAGTGTATCAGGCGTGAAAGCCGTTCGGCGGGCACAACCACCTACCGGACTGCGGAGAGCTATCTCTCAGAAGACTTCCTGCCACACAAGCGTGGCGGGCGCACCAGACGCCAATTCCCCACGCCAACAGGGATTTCTAGCTCGGGGGCGAATTAACAACTAAGACGAACGAAGCACCGCTTCACAGAAGTACCATAACGAAAGGAGCCTTCCCATGGAATGCCTGATCCTGGCAGCCGGCTATGCCACTAGGCTGTATCCCTTAACTTTGACCACTCCCAAACCCTTATTGGGGGTGGCGGGTAAATGCATTCTTGAACGCCTATTGGACAAGGTCGAGCTGATCGATGCCGTGGATCATGTGTATGTCGTGACCAACGCCCGATTTGCTCCGGCTTTCCAGGAGTGGGCGAATGACTACCGAGGCCGTAAACCAGTGGCGATCATCGACGATGGGACCACGTCCAACGAGAATCGCCTGGGGGCCATCGGAGATATCCGCTTTTCCATACGCCAAGCTGGTATCGCCGATGATCTTATGATCCTCGCAGGCGACAATTTGTTCGATTTCGATCTGAGGGACTTCGTGCAGTTCTTTGAGGAAAAAGATGCGGACGTGATCACAGCGTATCGAGTCGAGGATCCCGCTCTGCGGAGGAGGATCGGTATCATAGAGCTCGATGATTCGGGCCTCGTCGTGTCTTTCGAGGAGAAACCTCAGGAACCGAAGTCGGAGTGGGGAGTTCCAGCGCTGTACATATATAAGCAGGAGACGCTTAGCTTCATTGAGCGCTATCTTGACGAAGGGAACAACCCCGATGCACCTGGGAATTTCATCCCCTAGTTGATTAAGCACAGGCCAGTTTATGCCTTCAGGTTTGCTGGCCGCTGGTATGATATTGGCACGCCCGAGAGCTACGAGGAGGCGCAGGTGGTGTTCGCGCGATAGCGCGCATTCTGTGTTGGACCGACGGCGAGGTGCTATTTGGCGTGGCGAAATCATCATCGAGTAAATAGACTTCTCTTTCATCAGGTGTTTGTCTCAGAAGATAACGAAACCACGAGAAAATGCCCGGTGATCCATGGGCCGGTTTTGACTTTCCCTGGGGTTGAACGGACGGTTGGACCCATTTCGGTACTGAGGCTCAAGGCGCGTTCTCCGAAAGAGTGAAAGGGTTGCTCCCGGTGTTCTGCGCTCAGATAATAAGTGGGCCACAAGCATCCAGCCTGTGACCCACTCTTTTTTTGTTTCAGTTGGTTTCTACCTAGGCCTTTCGCCCTGCTGTGCTTACTTATCCAGATACTTCGGCAGGCTCAGCATGTTGGCGAAGAGGCGGTAGCCGCCGGGTACGCCGCCAGGAACCTGACGGAAGAAGGCGTAACCGGTGTAGATCCAGGCGCCCTTGCCGTAAGGCGTCCAGACCATGCCGCCCAGCTGCGGATCTTCGCCCGGGTCATTGCTGGCCATGAGAGGAATGAACCTTTCATCCCATTCGCCCAGGAAGTAGAGGCCGCGTTCCTGATGCCAGCCTTCGAAGTCTTCCTCGGTGATCTTGTTCGGATAGTTGAAGATCGGATGGTCTGGGACCAGGATGGTGATGGGAGCATCCTCACGAGTTACCCGGTCGCTGTTGATCCTGGTCGGGTACGGCGACACGCCCAAGTTGTTCCAGGCACCGCGGTTGTACTGCACGATGAGTACGCCGCCGTTTGCGACCCAATCCAGCAGACGAGCGTTGTTGGCCACCAGGTCATCGCGGTACTCATAGGCGAACCTTGCGGTGACGATGGTGTCGAACTCGTTGAAGTCTACTGTGTCGAGGTTATCCAAGAGCACCACGTTGATCCCTACTTGAGCCAGAGCTTCAGGCATGCCATCGGCAGGACCCATGATGTAGCCGATCTTGAGATCCTTTTCCATCTTCAGATCGAAGAGGGCGATGGAAGCTTCCGCCGGCGAGTAGAGATGATGCCGCTCGACGTGATCGTACTTGATCGTCTGGTAACCATCAGTGTACTTGGTGTCGCCATCGGTTACGACCGCTTGGACCAGGTATTCTTCATTCGGAATTCCCGGCGGGATCGTGACTTCGAACACTACCCGGTGATTCTCACCCTTGCCCTTGATATGCACCGTTTGGAGGGCCGGGGAGACTTTCATCCGTCCATCGACAACAAGCTCTACCTGGACATCCCGTTCTTCAGCCTTGTTGTTCACGATTTGCACCGCGAACTCAAGGGTTTGGTCGGTATCCTGCTGGGTGACTACCCGGATAGCCGGTGACAGCTGAACCGAAATCGGGGTAACCACGGCGGTAGGATCGCGGAACTCGCCGGTGACGGTATCCCTGATCCTGTACTGAGAAGGCTGCAGCATGTTCACAACCTGGCCGTCCACGATCACTTCGGCAAAGCCGTATGCTGGATAGGGCCTAAAGGGCTGGTTGACGATGGAGATGTCCTCGGGCTGAACTACGAGGCTGCCCTGGCTTCCAGGGGTTCCCTTCTCCAGTTCCCAGAAGATCATGCTGGTGGGTGTATCCAGCGGGATGGTCAGGCTGAGGTCCTTGGAGAAGAGGGTGTTCTCCTTAAGCGGCTGATCGATCGGTGTTGTGACGATCGTTTCGCCCGACTTCAGGCCGATCTGGGACAGGGTCACAGGCACCGGACTCCGGTTGATAACCCTAATTGTCGCAGTGAGCTGATCACCAGGAATATAGAGCTCTTCCTTGCTGAACACCTCAAGCTTGAGGCCAGCGGCCTGGATGATCGCCTTCTCAACTTCTTCGATCTTCAGATCCAGGTAGAAGTTGATGTAGTTCTGGGTCGCATCGCTGAGCTCGCTCTGGGCAACATAGGCCTTCACATCACGGAACTGGCCAAGCACAGAGGCGAGGTGCGGAACGACCATCTCGGGGTAGAGCGGGTTGAACACTGCGATGATCCTGTCGATCTCTTCCTGAACAGCCTGCAGTTTGGACCGCAGCTCAGGAACCTTGTCTTCTTCATCGCCGGCATGGCGGGCGATGCCAGAGATAGAGGTGTCGATTCCGTCAAAGAACGTTTCCTCTTTGTCGGCCATGCCCACGGTGCTCGATACAAGCAAGAACTGAGTCTTGGACTGTCCCACATTCTGCAGCTGACCCATGGTCTGGGTGCGGTGATAGGAGCGGGACTCGGAGCCGATCTCGCTGTAAGAACGTCCGAGGAGCGGATTGTACTCGCCGCGATCAGCCGTGAGCGTGGACACGCCGTTCTGGGCGCCCCTCAGGTACACTTTCTGGGTGGTCCAGGGCAGCAGGCCTTCCTCGATCATCTCGGGGTAGGCGTTGGGGTCGGCGGCCAGTTCAATGGCCATCGGAACAAGGTAGCCGGTTGCTTGATGGTGCCCGTGCCCGGTCACGCCCAGATACTCAGACAGGTGATGGTTGAGGATGACATCGGGACGCCACATTCTGATGAAGCGCACCATGTCTTCAAGAACGGTTTCTTGTCCCCACATGGAGAGGGCTTCTTCGAGAGTCTTGGAGAAACCAAAGTCAAACGCCCGGGTGAAGTACTGCTCTCCACCATCGAGCCTTCGCGCTGCCAGGAGTTCTCCGGTACGGACTACGCCCAGGGCATGGTACAGCTCTGGCCCAATGGCGTTTTGACCGCCGTCGCCCCTGGTGAGGCAGACGTTAGCGATGGTTGCATGGAGGCCACGGGAGACGTAGGCCAGCAGAGCAGAGTCATCATCGTCAGGATGTGCGCCGATGGAGGCAAACCGCGCCACAAGGGGGAGCCTCATTAGGGTGTCGTACAACCCCGAAACGCCGGTTTCTTCATACAAAGGACTTGATGGTCTCCAGATGGGCCCTGGATCAATTGTCGCTGCTGAAGCCATTACGCTGGCGCCGAACACTAACACGAAGATCGTTAACAACGCGATCGAGCTTCTCAACCTAGTTCCCTCCTTAGATAGTTAAGTCTTCTGAGTAGCCTTGTTGTGCAGTGACTCTGGAGATACCGATCAGCTCTTTGCTTTTCCTCCTTTCCGAAGACTTTGTTAAGCCGCACAAGTTACCTCCGGAGGTCGCGGGCTTGTTTCTTGGGCCATTTTCTGACATCTGGCACTGAGTTTTTTATGTAACCTAAAAAACCCATTCGCTCCATTGATTCAACGCACCATAAACAAATCCTTCTGTTTCGGAAAGAAAATTTACGGCTTTGGCTGCCGCCAGGATCAAAATGTATGTAATGCAGGCGTGGTGCGGTTTTTGGGATCGGTGGGGTAACGAACGCGTGCGTCGCCGACGGCAATAGCCAGCAAATCGGAGAGTTTTCTCCGCATTTTTTGTGCGCGAGAAGAAGGAATAGTAAAGCGGGCGTTGAATGATACACCACGTGCTTTTTTAAACGAGATAAAAAACCGTTCTGGCTCTGCGTTTGGACGGTTGTCATGTACTAGCAGGTGGCTAAAACTAGGTGGGAAATGGGTGGAGCACGTGGCAGGCACTTTTTTAAAGGGCAGTGCGAAATTGATGCAGCAGCTGAACACTTCTCTGGTCCTTGAAGTCATCCGAGAGAAAGGACCCATTTCACGGTCGGAACTAGCAAGGCTGACTGAGCTGAGCAATCCTGCCGTGTCGGCGCTGCTTGAACCATTACTGCGTGATGGAGTTGTTAGAGAGATAGGTACCGATGCATCTACTGGCGGCAGGCCCGCTCGCCTCTTGGCGTTTAACGCAAGAGCTGGCTACCTCGTTGGCATAGATGTTGGCGGCACGACCATCGTGGGAGCGGTTGTGGATCTGGCGGGAAACATCCTCAACAGCATGAGCTGCCCTTCGGCCAGAGGAGAGCAGTCGGTGAACATCGTCCTTGATCTCATAGAAGAGCTGATCAAATCAGCATGTGTTCCGCAGGACGCTCTGTGGGGAATCGGCGTCGGGATACCCGGCGTCACGGACGTAGATGGCCAGAGGGTGACCCACGCCCCGGCTGTTGGTTGGGACGATGTACACATCGGGCGCATCATCCGCGATCGCTTCGGGGTACCGTTCTTCGCCGACAATGACGTGAACTGCTTTGCGCGAGGCGAGCTCTGGCGGGGGATGCTGAAGGGCGTCACCAACGGGGTTGCCATTGCCGTTGGAACCGGCGTCGGTGTTGGCCTGATCATCGACGGGCGGGTGTACCAGGGTGCACACAATGCCGCAGGTGAAGTAGGCTACTGGCTCCTGGGTTCCTTGGGCCCCATTGAAAAGCCCACTGGTTTCGGGCCCCTAGAGTCCATAGCTGCCGGACCAGGTATCGCCGGGCAGGCGAGAAGAGATCTGGAAGCAGATGCGCAGCTGGCCCCGAGGCTGAGAGATATGGTGGGAGGCGATCTGTCCAAGATCACAGCCAGAGAGGTATTCGAGGCAGCTCTCCTCCGGGATGAATACTGCGAGAAGCTGGTCGAACAGACAACCGCTTACCTTGGGATCCTCACCGCGAACATCGCCTCTCTCCTCGATGTGGAGAAAGTGGTGATCGGGGGTGGGCTCTCCAGGGCAGGCAACCAGCTGCTTGTTCCAATAAGGAATATCGTAGAAACACTTTGTCCCTATCCGCCGCAGATTGAACTCTCCACGCTGCGGGAAGACGCGGCGATTCTGGGCGCCGTTTCCGGTGTCCTGAATTTGCGGGAGACGTCCATCAATTTCCTGCGGGTTCATTGGGAAGACCAAGATTGAAAGGAGTGAGCAGTGGAAACGATCCCTTGCTTCGTCGGAAAAAAGAGAACACAAAAGGAGGATTTGCTGTGAAGAAGCGCATTTTCGTCTTAGCTTTTGCAGCCGTTTTGCTGCTGGCCATGGCCGCACCGTCAATGGCTGAAGTGACAATCGAATACTGGCAGTATTACTACGAATCAAAAGTCAAGCTCATCGACGAGCTGATCCCCGTCTTCGAAGCACAGAACCCAGGCATCAAGGTCAAGCACATCACCTTCCCCTATGACGCCTTCAACGAGCAGGTAGCAGCCGCTGTTGCCGCCGGCGAAGGCCCCGATGTGCTCAACATCTTCTACGGCTGGCTGCCCATGTACCTCAAGCAGGGTTTCCTGCAGCCGCTTCCTGAGAAGTACTTCACTGTTGAGCAGATCGAAGAGCGGTTCATCCCCATGGTCAATGCCGTGAAGGTGGATGGCCAGTACTGGGCACTGCCCACCGCCGTCCGCAGCCTGGCGCTGTTCTACAACGTGGATCACTTCGCAGAGGAAGGATTCACTGAACCTCCGAAGACATGGGACGAACTCCTCGAGATGGCCATCAAGCTCACCCGCCGCACCGACCGGGGAGCCCTGGTCAGGCAGGGTTACGGCTGGAACGTAACCGGTCAAGACTGGCACCTCTTCCGTGAAGTCCTGCTGCGTCAGTGGGGTGTTGCTCCTCTCAGCGAAGATAACCGCACAGTCACCATGAACAGCGATCCCGCAGCCTACGAAGTGCTCGAGTGGTGGATCGACTGGTCCAGGAAGTATGGTGTGGGTGAAGAGGAAGGCCGCGGTCTGTATCGCGACAGCTTCCTGGCCGGCCGGGCTTCCATGATCGTGGACGGTTCCTTTGGTATCGGTACCATCTCGGCTAACCCGAACCTGAAGTGGGCCGTAGCCGAACTGCCGGTGAAGGAAATCGGCGGTGAGAAGTCCAACTTCGGTTCCTTCTGGGCACATGCCATCACCCGCAACGCCACTGGCGAGAAGCTTGACGCTGCCGCGAAGTTCCTTGAGTTCATCACCAGCGACGAAGTGCAGCGCACTTGGCTGGAGCGCGTTGGCGAGCTCCCGGCCAGCCGGGCTTTGGCTCAGGATCCTGCCCTGAGGGAAGATCCCGTCTACGGCCCGTTCGTACGTGGTCTCGAGTACTCCCATGCCACCTTCTTCGTAGATGAGACGATCGAGCGCGAACTGATCGTCGAAGCCGTTGACAAGATTCTCCTGCTCGATGCGCCGGTGAAGGACACCCTCGACCAGCTGGTAAACGACCTGCAGAAGGTGCGCGACGAGTACTTCAACTCTCTGGAGAAATAAAGCGTTGGGGGGAGTTTTCCCCCCAACCTTATTAGGAGTGAAAGCAAATGAGGAGAGGGAAGCGGTTAACCTTAAGACAGCAGCAGGAAGTTTGGGCCTATGCTTTTCTGGGTATCCCCCTGTTGTTCTTCGCATTTATCAGGTTCTATCCCGCACTGTCCGCCTTTAACATTTCGCTGAGAGACTGGTCGCTGCTGACCACGGCCAAGCCGTTTGTGGGGCTGCAGAACTACCGGGACATCTTCGCCGATGAGGTGTTCTGGAAAGCCCTGAAGAACACCTTTACCTATGCTCTGCTGGGCGTGCCTCTGCAGCTCATAATCGGCCTTTCAGTAGCCCTGCTGCTCCACAATATCAAGCGCTGGGTTCCGTTTTTCCGAGCCCTGTACTTCGTTCCCTACGTGACTTCGGTGGTGGCCGTGGCCTGGGTGTGGCGTTTTATGTACCAGCCGCACATCGGCATCATCAACCGTTTCCTGCTGGATTTGGGTTTCGAACAGATCCAGTTTCTGCGGAATCCGAGCACGGCGCTCTATTCGATCCTAGCCATGATCATCTGGCATGGAGTGGGGTTCCAGATCGTCTTGTTCCTGGCAGGCCTGCAGATGATTCCGGACATGTACTACGAGGCAGCACAGATCGACGGTGCCAACTCCTGGCAGATCTTCTTCCGCATCACTCTGCCTCTGCTCAATCCAACGATCGTCTTTGTAGTGGTCATGAGCAGCATCCGCTATCTGCAGGTCTTTTCGGAAGTAATGAACATGTCAAACGAAGGATTGGGCGGTCCGCTGAACAGCACCATCTCCACCGTGCTGCACATCTACCGCACCGCTTTCCACCGGTTTGACATGGGGCGGGCGTCAGCTATGACCGTGGTGCTCTTTGCTATCGTCTTGGTGATCACCATCATCCAGATGAAGCTGGTCACCCGCAAGTATGAGTTCTAGGAGGGATACCGTGGGCGTGCTCAATGGGCGCAGCAGACGCTTCGTCAAACAGGCCCTGATTTACCTCTGCCTGACTGTCGGCGCGTTTGTCATGATCTTTCCGCTTCTTTGGATGTTTTCCACGTCGTTTAAGACTCCGTGGGAAATCTATGATGTCAACATTTTGCCCCAGAGTTTTCAGCTGTCCAACTACGAGCATCTGCTGAAGAACACGGGCTTTCTCCGCTGGCTGTGGGTGAGCAGTGTAGTCGTTATCTGTACCACGGCAAGCGTCTTGGTCTTCGACTCTCTGGTCGGCTACACCCTAGCCAAGCTCCAGTTCCGGGGTAAGAACATCATCTTCATGGCAATCCTGGCCACCTTGATGGTACCCACGGAAATGCTGATCATCCCCTGGTACATCATGTCTGTGGACATGGGGCTCAGAGATACCTATCTGGGAATCATGTTTCCCGGCATGATCACGGCGTTTGGGATCTTCCTCACTAAGCAGTTCTACGAAGGAGTTCCCAATGACCTGCTGGATGCGGCCCGCATCGACGGCCTGAACGAAGTCGGCGTCTATGCCCGGATCGCACTGCCTCAGGTGAAGCCGGCTCTGTCTGCCCTGATCATCTTCAACTTCCTGGGGAACTGGAACGCCTATCTCTGGCCGCTGATTGTGGCCCAGTCGCCTCACATGCGCACCATTCCTGTGGGCATTTCCTTCTTCTCCAATGAGGTGACCACAGCCTGGCACTTGATCATGACCGCCTCCTCCTGTGCCATCGTTCCGGTGCTGGTTGTCTTCGTCATCTTCCAGAAGCATATTATCAAGGGAGTGCAGCTCTCCGGCTTGAAAGGCTGAAGCGGGGAGAGAAGGAAGCAGTCCAAAAGAAACAGGCGCCTCATCTTGCGGGCGCCTGTTCTGCATATCTTGACTGTTACCCTTTCAACACTTGGCTGACTGCTTCCTGGAGTTTGGCGGCAGCCAGGGTGATCCGGCCTTCCAGGCCTGCCAGTTCTTCCTTCTGTGCCTGAAGCTCGTTTCTGTATCTGCCGAGGCTGGCGGAGAGTGCTTCTGGGCTGGGGCCGCCGAAGACCCGGCGGACCTGGACGAAGTTCTTGGGGTCGAGGAACGTGTTCAGCTGCGCTTCACTGATGGTGGGCTGGCGGCCTGTGACCTCTTCAAAGGCCAGGCGGAAGTCTTCGAAGGCCAGCTTATCCAAGGTACCGCCCTGACTGAGGAGCTGGCGCACCAAATGACTGCAGACCTCATGGGCCGTCCGGAAGCTCACTCCCTCCGCCCGCACCAACGAATCCGCGAGCTCTGTGATGGTGACGAAGCTTTCGGCGATGTTCCGGCCGACCCTTTCCTCCTGGACCTTAAGCCCGCCCGTAAAGCCCGCGATGAGCCTCAGGCAGCGCACTCCCCTCTCCAGCGCCTCATAGGCCACGGCCTGAAGGGGATCCTCACCATCGTTCATATCGGTGAAGGGGGTGTTGTGCAGAGAGTTGACCACCCCATCGCACAGCCCAACGATGAGGGAGGCCTGAACCCGGATGTGCTCCACGGCCACCGGGTTGCGCTTCTGTGGCATGATCGAACTGATCTGCACAAACTCGTTTGGTACGTAGAGCTGGCCTACCTCAAATGCCGTCCAGAAGCCCAGGTCTTGAGCAAAGCGGCCCAGGTTGATGAAGAGCGTCTTGACAGCACTGTAGACCTCGAGCAGGTAGTCAACTGCTGCGATGCAGCCGTAGGAGTTCTCCTGGGGCCTGGCAAAGCCCAAAAGCTCCGCCATCCGCTCACGGTTCAGAGGAAAGCCCGAGGTGGTGATGGCAGCCGCCCCCATACTGCACTGATCGGCGGTACCGTAGGCACTGACTAGACGGCGGAAATCCCTAAGGAGGATCTCGATCAGTGCGCCGAGGTAGTGTCCGAAGGTAGTGGGTTGGGCCGGCTGACCGTGGGTGTAGGCGACTACGATGGCTTCCTTGTTTTCTTCCGCCAGCTCAAGTAGGGTGCTCTGCAGGCTTAGGAGTTCATGCAGGAGCCCCCGCAGGTATTCTTTGGTCTTCATCTTGAAGAGGGTGATGTTGAGATCGTTGCGGCTGCGGCCGGTGTGCAGCTTGCCGGCGATCTCCACCCCGATCTTTTTGATCAGCTGCTTTTCCACGTAGAAAAACAGATCTTCGTACTCTCCGGTGTACTCCAGGCTTTCCGGATCTATCTCTCCTTCAATCTCCTTCAGGGCAGCGGCGATCAGCCGCCCTTCTTCATTCTTAAGAATCCCCTGTTCAGTAAGCATCACCAAATGGGCGTAGTTCACCGCCATCATGTCGCGGTAGTATTCAGCCTTGAAGGTGTTGAAGATCGGCTGCAGGACCGTTTCTTGGTAAACAGGGGAGGGGAATTTGCTGGTGTCTTTCACGGCTAACCTCCTATTGGCTTGTTCTTGGGAACTTCTGCATCAGCTTGCATTCCATCCCTTAATTAGGTTTCAACGGGCAAAATCCTGCATGGGGAGGGCCCGGACATAATTGTTGAAACAATGTCTGAGGTGTGCAAGATTGTTCTGAAAACCTGGCAGGTCAGCCCGAGGAATTTTGCAGTTGTCCCATCCGCTGAACGTGCGCCAAACAACGACAAATCCGACAGTTGCGAGAGGTTTGCGGCGGAAAAGGCGATCCGAAAAAAACGATGGGAGTGTTATTCCTGAAGGAAATTATGTTGTGTCGTAGAAAGACAAATAGTCATGGACCAGAAGGACCAGCTGGACTGCTCCTCCTGAAATGGAGGTCATGACCAGAAACTTGGAGTAAAGGAGCGTGGGCCTGGATGAACAGAGACCACTTAACTGCAGAACAAGTCAAATCCATGCTCATCGCCGTCAGTGACGCAGTTGTTGCCGCTAAAGACCAGCTGGCAGATGCTGACCGCGCCATCGGTGACGGCGACCACGGCATCGGGATGGCGACCGGCTTTTCCGCTGCCAAAGAGAAGCTGGCAGAGGCGGAAGCCACAGATGTGTACGCCCTCTTCGCCTTAACCGGCATGACGCTCATCAAAACCATGGGGGGAGCTTCGGGGATCATCTTCGGCTCCCTTTTCTGGGCCGGTGCCAAGGGCAAAGAACCGAAGGCCACCCTGTCGACCCAGGAGTTCGCGGATATTTTCCAAACAGGTTTGACCGAAGTTATGCGCAAGGGCGGCGCCAAACCGGGGGACAAGACAGTCGTCGATGCTCTGGATCCCATGGTCAAGGCCCTCCAGGAGCAGGCTTCTTCTGGGAAGGACTTCCTGGAGATGCTGCGGGAGGGGGCGAAAGCCGCGGAGGCTGGTAAGGAAGCCAGCAAGCAGTATGTGGCCCGGTTTGGCAAAGCCAAGTCTTTGGGGGAACGGGCCGTGGGATATCCCGATGCGGGTGCCGTCTCTTTGACCGTTATTGCCCAGGCCATGCTGAATTGGGCGGAGCAGGAGCTTTAGCACGCATCGAAAAAAGGAGAGATAGTTGATGGCCAAAAAGAGCTATGTAGTTGGCTGTGATAACGCCGCGGTGGAGCTTAAGAAAGAGCTCCTCACCGTGCTTGATGAGATGGGTTTGGAGTATGAAGATGTGGGCGTGAACGAGCCTGCTGACGAGACCATGTATCCCTCGGTTGCGGAAGAAGTCTGCCGCCGCATCATTGACAGCGGGTATACCAAGGAAGGTATCCTGGTCTGCGGTACCGGGATCGGCATGGCCATTACCGCCAACAAATTCCCGGGCATCTACGCGGCAGTCTGCCACGACAACTATGCAGCGGAACGGGCAAGATTGAGCAACAATACCAATGTGATCTGCATGGGGGCGCGCATCATCGGGCCTGAACTTGCCAAGAAGGTACTGCGCGAGTGGCTCAGCGCAGAGTTCAAAGGCGGGCGTTCCACTCCCAAGGTGAACAAGATTAAGGAAATCGAAGGCGGTCTTTATCGTGGGGCGTAAGCAGCGGCCGCTCTTGATGGGCAGCAATCTAAAGATGTTCAAAACGGCAGAGCAGACGAGGGCCTACCTGGAAGCCCTGCAGAACCTCACAGCAGATATTCCCCGCACTGAGGTGCAGCTCTTCATCATCCCTTCGTATATCGCGCTGCCTGCCGCGCTGCAGCAGGTGGATCAGAACCTGATCCGCATCGGCGCCCAGAACGTGTTCTGGGAAGATGCAGGCGCCTGGACGGGGGAAGTCTCCCCAGTCATGCTCAAGGACCTGGGTGTAACCCTGGTGGAACTGGGCCATTCTGAAAGGCGGGAGCATTTCGGCGAAACCGACCTGACAGTGCAGCGCAAGGTGCAGGCCGTGCTGCGCAATGGGATGCATGCCCTGATCTGCGTGGGCGAGACAGCGCAGGACAAAGAGCTTGGTGTGGGCCCTGAGCGGCTGCGGGAGCAGGTGAAGATCGCGCTGCACGGAGTTCCAGAAGAGGCGCTGGAGCACATCTGGATCGCCTACGAGCCGGTGTGGGCCATTGGGGAGCGGGGAGTTCCCGCAACCGCGCCCTATGCCAATGCGATGCACGGGGTGATCCGCACAGTCCTCACCGAGCTCTACCCGAACCGCGGAGCAGGTGTACCGGTTCTGTACGGCGGAAGTGTCAATTTGGAAAACGCCGAGTCCTTGATAGAGCAGCCGGACGTTGACGGCCTGTTTGTGGGCAGGTCGGCGTGGGATGCGGAGCGGTTCAACGAGATGATCCGCAGAACCCTGAAAGTGTGGAAGAGGAGGCGCGGCGGTGAAAAAGCTGATCAATGATCCCAAGAATGTTGTGCAGGAGCTGTTTACTGGTTTTGTGGCCATGCACCACCCCAAGTACAGCTTTGTGGGGGATGCCAAGAACATAGTGGTGAAAAGCGAGCTGCCTGAGGATCGGGTCATGCTCCTGATCGGAGGCGGCAGCGGCCACGAACCCCTGTTCATAGAGTTCATCGGTGAGGGTTTCGCCGATGGAGTATGCCAGGGCAACGTTTTTGCTGCTCCATCTCCCGACACGATCCTCACGGCTACCAAGGCCCTTGATAAGGGCAAAGGTGTCCTCTATGTCTACGGCAACTACGCAGGAGACAACATGAACTTCGACATGGCCGCCGAGCTTGCCGAAATGGAAGGCATCCAGACCGCGACCGTCCGGGTCTGGGATGATGTGGCCTCGGCTCCGCCCGATGCGGTGAACGAGCGGCGGGGTATCGCCGGCGACCTCTTTGTGATCAAGGTGGCTGGGGCGGCCTGCGACAGCGGGCTGGAACTGTCTGAAGTGCACCGCATCACCGCCAAGGCCAGGGACAACACCAGGACCATGGGGGTTGCCTTGGCGCCAGGTTACATCCCGGGAGAGACCAAGGCCACCTTTGAACTTGGACCCGATGAGATGGAGATCGGCATGGGCCTCCACGGTGAGCCTGGAGTGCGCCGGGGTAAGCTGAAACCAGCCGACGAAGTGGTTGACGAGATCATAGACCTTTTGATCGCGGATCTGCCCTTTGCAGCCGGCGATGAGGTGTGCCTCCTGGTCAACGGCTACGGTGCAACGACCCGTATGGAACTCCTGATCTGCGTTGGAAGGGCCCTTGAAACCCTGAAGGAGAAGGGAATCAAGGTCTACCACTCCCTGATCGGCAACTACGCCACCTGCCAGGAGATGGCGGGCGTCTCGCTGACCATGATGCGCCTCGACGATGAGCTGAAGAAATACTACGACTACCCCGGAACCTGCCCCGCGCTGTGCCAGCTCTGCCAGCGTTGAGCATTGACGAATGAACGCATCGTAACGAGATGGGAGTGTTGCGGAACTACTCGATCGAGTAGGGAGCAGCGCTCCTTATTTGTCTCTTGGCCAGGAAATGGACACAGAGTGGCACAGGCTTTGAGATGGCAGGCGCAGAAGAGTGTTTTTGGGTGCGCGAAAAGACTCCCTAGGGTCCAACGCTTTGTCCTAAGCAGTCTGTTTCAATGGATGTAGATCAATCCCGGTTCGCTCGTTCTGTATCTTGGAATGCAGGTTGTTTGTGTTGTAGCCGAAGCACAGAAGTGTGAATTCCACTGTTACACTGGTCTTTCCGCGAGTGAGAAATCGGTTGACCCCATAATCGGTTTTCAGCACTCCGAAGGCACCCTCAACCTGGATGGACCGGTTTATTCGTAGGCGGATGCCTGTGTCTGTCGTTATGTTCTTCGGCGACTTCTGCCGCTGTTCGATGAATCGCTTGGGTACCATCAGCGTACGGTTGCCGCTGGATCGTGTGCACTTTTCCTTAAGGGGCAATCAGAACAGTCCTCACATTCATATACCGTTACCTCAGAACGATACCCCGTTGCCGAAGTGCGGTAGTTGACCTTCGTTTTCTTCAGCTTTCTCTGGTTGTGGCAGGTATACTCATCCAGCCCAGGGTCATACTGCATGTTCTCGCGCTTTCTGAGATCATTGCTGAAAAAGGGCTGTGCAGAATGATCCAATCGGAGTCATTCTGCAACAGCCCCATCTGCCTTACATCCTTGAACAGGGATCTCGCAACATCAGCTTGCCAGCTGAGTAAGTACTTCGCTGCGCAACAACGCTAGGCCGGTGGTTACCATTTCCGCGACGTCTTGATCGCGCAACCAAGCTCCTCTCGCAGATGCGCCATTTGTGAGATAACGCAACANNAGTTCTTTATAGGCATCCTTTGCGTCATCTGACAGGTCTCCACGGGAGTTGACCCATGCAAGCCGCGCCGTATGGCTCTTGGGATGCTTTTTGGCCTTTGCCATGAAGGCCTCCACGTAATGGACAGCGGCGTAGAACGCAGCGATCACAGCCCAATCCTTGAACTTCAATGGAACTTGGTTTATCAACTCGTTTGCCAATTCTTCGCTATGCGAGGCTTGCTATTGATGGAATGACTTTCTGGCCAACCTCAGCCCCCCAACTACATAAGGCTGTCCAACTCATCCGTGGTCAGACGCGTGCCGGGTTCAACGTACTGCGACGGCAGATAGATACACATGATGTTGAACCCCCATCTTGCCACCTTTTTTGCCCACTCCAACTCCAACTTCCGAAGAGTCTTCAGCAACTTCCTGTCGTACTCTGGCATATCGACCAGAACCGTGAACACCACCATATTTGGATCGCTTTCCATGTCGACGTTGACCTCATCGACTCTGTCACAATTCCTGAACTGAGCTGCTATGTGATCAACCATCTCTTCACGAATGTCCCCTGTCCGAGACATGATAACAGCCTCCCACAATCTGCGCATCGTTCTGGCAGAACCTATCATGTCCTCCTGGGGAATTCTTATGTCGTTACTTTCCCATCTATGCTCCTGAATCATTTCGATGTACACCTTGATCGTCTCCGAAAACCTCGCCAACGAAGTATCTAGACTGCGTTGGCTGCGCATCATGATGTCAAGAAAGCCGACATACTGAAGCGCTGACCTGAGTCCACTAAGCGCAGTCTCGGGATGACTTGAGTAAAAGTCTGGTTCGACTAGCACACTAGCTCCACTCGATGACACTGGCAAGATCCTCCTTGACAAGACTCTGAACGGCGGATATCAATCGATCCGCAGTGTGTTCGTCGATATTTCGCTCCTCGTCCGCTGGCGTGTTAGTGTCAATGGTGATGCTTCGCTCCTCGTTTGGGAGGCCCCCGTCATACTGCAAGCGGATCCGCTGGTTCACCTCTTGGCCGCCTAGACTGAGACGCTGTGACCACGACAGCACGAGGTCTGTGGAACCCCTAAGCTTGCTCCGGTGGACGTAAGTGTTCAGCAGACGGTTGATGTCAATATTATCATTGAAGGGAAGCTTTAACACAAACGCCATCCGGTCTAGGCTGAGGTTGTGTTCGCGATGAAGATTCTGAACCAACCTAACCATCGTACTCCTTATCTTTTGGTCCCTGTCAGGATGACCGGGGACTGTCATACGAAAATCCGCTCTTTCGTAGGAGATGACCAAGTCCGCGTCATCGCCGCTAAGAACCAACCGCGGATAACTATTCGGTGTGTCAGAGGGCAAAGAAAGGACGGCTGGCTCCTTCCCTTGGAAAAGATCAACCACCTCACTCGGCAATGAAGCGGCAACCGATATCGACCTAAACGTGCTTCCTGGCGCGAAAAACACAACCAGGCGAGCAGTTATCGGCTTGCTGAGATCTACATACGTTTCACTCATAAGGAAGCCACTCCCTTTCCGGTGTCATAGTGATACCTTCATTCTGCAAATAATCGACTAACCCTTCCGAAAAGAGTTGGATTTTTATCGACCGTTTCTCTGGCGCGTGCCAGCCAGTAGTCTTTCCAAGCCCCACCCTAACCGACAACGCAGGCCACGTCCTGTGCGAATGAGAGTGATGGGCACAGTAGTGACCCTTTGGGGATCATCACCGCCGGACGCGCGATGTGTGACACAAGGAAAACGGCCCTGCCTTTTAGGACAGGGCCGCATTGCAGTCTCTTGTTATGTTAGACAGTCTGCGGGACTTCGGGATTGTTGTTGGCGAAGTTCTGCAGGATGACGAGGGGTTCATAGAGGCTGTTGTTCTTGATCACGATGCCTTCTTTTGCCGCCTTTTCGGAGACAAAGAATTCGTCACCGGAGGGCTGGCCGAAGCGGAGCATGGTAGGCGCTTCGCACTGGTAGACACCGAACTGGCCGAAGCCCTGCACTACCAGGGCCGTGTAGCAAGCCTGGTCCACGAGCCTAACGGTTGCGCCCGGCTCGACGGTGACTTCCTTAGCGGCTACCCATTCATTGGCATAGGCTACCCATTTTTCCGTCAGGCCTTTTTGGGTCTGGGGCTTTGCAACAGGCCTGCGGAAGTACTTCGCTTTGTAGTCAGGCCTTGTGCTTTCCTCCCAATCGATCTGGTTGAAGATCGCGTCCACATCGTTCTTCTCTTCCTCGGGCAGGCAGTCCGTGAGCAGGTTGGGCGGATTCACTTCACCCATGGTCACGTTCTCCATGATGGTGTTCACATCGCTGTTCCACTGGGGCTCATAGGTTACTACCGAGCCGGGAGCGTGGATTACGCCTGCGGGAGTGTACCAGCCAGTGCCCAGTTCGATGCGGTAGGCCCGGGAGTACTGGGTGATCCTTGTATCGAACTTCGTGTAGTTCCTGATGCATTCCTTGATGTCCTCTGGATCCGTTGAGGGATCAAAGCCGAAATAGGTCACCGGGAAACGGCCGAGATAGGCATTGTACTGGCGGGGGAAGTAGTAGGCTTCCGGTTTGCCGTGCCTGCCGATGCGGTTGGCGCTTTCCTCGGTGAGGTGCAGATGGTGGAAGAGGGGTTTGTCATAGTCATAAAGCTTGGCAAAGGTAGGCCAGGTGCCGTACCTTTCCTGCAGCTCGGAACCGATCAGCTCTGCACCGAGCTCTTTCACGACGTCAGCAAAGAGGATCTGTTCGTTCTTCTCCCTGTCAGCTAAGACAAAGCTCATACCTTCGGTTGGTCCTGTCTTGGGACCGTTAAGGGCAACGGTGACCGAGCCCAACCAGCGCTCGCAGATGCCGCCCCGATCCATACCGAAGGCAAAATAATCGTCTGGATGCAGACGCAGCCTGCGGCCCGATTCGTTGAAAGACCTGGGCACCCACGTGGGCGTGAGCTGCAGAACGCCGTGTCCCTGCTCAAAGACTTCCCTGTTCCGCTTACTCGACATTACATCTCCTCCTTAAGTCGCTGAGAAAGTGTTTGCTGCCGTTTAGGTTGTGTCGGACGGTCATTCGACCTGTAATAAAATTTCATTTCGCCACTTAACAAAAGTATAGCACACAAGCCCGGAAGAGTGTAGTGTTTCTTTGCGATATGCAATGACAACCTGCTCAAAAGGCCGTTTTCAAGAAATATCATTTCGCAACCGTATTGACACGGTGTTGGTGGCATGTTATCCTTTTAGTGAATCATCTGTTATAATGCCGTGGACCAAGCAGATGACGAAAAATTATTTCGGGCAGGGGAGTTCATAGGTGTTACTAAACTTGCGTGACCTATTGTCGGTAGCAAATGAGCACTATTTTGCAGTACCAGCTTTCAACATCGGTACGGGGCAGATCCTCAACGCGGTGGTTGAGAGCTGTGAAGAGAAACAGGCCCCGGTTATCCTGGCCATCCACCCCTCTGAGCTGGCTTTCCAAGGTGATCATTTCCTGGCCAGCTGCATCGAGCTGGCTCACAAGTCGTCCGTTCCCATGGCCATCCACCTGGATCATGGCAGCAAGCTGGAGCAGATAATGCGGGCTGTAAGGACCGGCTTTACTTCCGTTATGATCGATGCCTCGCATCTGCCCTTTGAGGAAAACATCAGCCTGACTAAGAAAGTTGTCGATCTTGTGCATCCACTGGGCATCTCCGTGGAAGCAGAGCTTGGCACAATCGGTACCACTGAACATGATGCAGAAGGCGGCGCCGAGGAGATCATCTATACCAGGCCTGACGATGCGGCAGAGTTTATTGAGCGCACCGGCGCCGATGCCCTTGCCATCGCGATCGGAACTGCCCATGGTTTGTATCCCAAAGGGTTTGTACCAGAGCTGAAGCTGGATCTGCTCAGCGAGATCAAGTCTAAGGTACATGTCCCGCTTGTTCTCCACGGCGGTTCGGCTAACCCCGACCATGAGATTGCGGAGAGCGTACGCCGCGGCATCAACAAGATCAACATCTCTTCGGACATTAAGGACGCTTTCTACCAGCAGCTGCGCATCACCCTGCAGGACAAGAAACTCAGGGAGCCTTTCCAGCTGTATCTGGACAGCATCAAGGCTATGAAGGAAGTTATCGACCACAAACTCGAGCTGTTTGACGCGGTGGGTAAAGCCAAGCTGTACAAACTGGTATAAGGGGCCAGAAGAGCATGGAACAAGAGAGAACAACCGTGTTAGCCAATATCAAAGGGCACTACCCGAAGATGTTTGCTGCCGAGAAAAAGGTGGCAAGGTTCGTCCTCAACCATCCAGAAGAGGCGATCATGATGAACGTCTCGGAACTGGCCAGGGCAAGCGAAGTAAGCGATGCCACTGTGATCAGGATGTGCAAAAGAATCGGCTATACTGGTTATTCTCAAATGCGGGTCATCCTCGCCAATGACCTGGGGAAAATCCAGGCTAACGAGATCCGAAACGACGGGAAGCGGCCGAGCAACATCCAAGAGCTTTTCCAAAGGTTCATGGCTTCACTCGTGGATGTGCAGCGGGGTTTGAACGAGGAAACACTGTTCGCCTGCGTCGACCTCCTGCAGAACGCGGATCTGGTGCACATCGCGGCCGCAGGAAACACCACGCCCATGGCCAATGACCTGGGTTTCCGCCTGGAAAGGTTCGGGGTGCGGGCCACCTACTCCATGGTCACAGACTATATGCTCAACCATGTGAGCATGGCCGGGGAGAACGATCTGCTCGTAGCCATCTCCCACTCCGGGACTTCCCGCCAGGTGGTCCAGGCCATTGAACTAGCCAAACAGAAGGGGCTCAAGGTGATCGCCATCACCGGCTCGGAGTACTCACCAGTCTCCAGCATGGCCGATTATCTCCTGCTTTCCAAGATCACTCATCCTGTGTTCTCAGACTACGAGCCAGATTCCCATCTAGGGCTCATCCTCGTCATCGATGCACTGCTCTACTTCCTGGCAAACTCGGACAAACTCAAGCGCAGCGAAGATATTGAGCTGATCTTGTCTGAGTACAAACTATGACGCATGGAAGGGTTACCGAAGGCAAATGACCTACATCGATAGATACGCTCACTATCTCGACTCTCTGCAGACCGACATTGCCAAGGCGGAAGGCCAGGGCAAGCTGATCGTCTTTGGCTACACCAGCGACCTGGACATTTTGCTGGAGTGGGACGTTGAGGCGTTTAACGCCCTCCTGGCCGAGCATCTGAGGGAGCTGCCGGAGGCGGTGGAAAGGGGCACCATCGGTTCCCTGGAGGATTTCGCCAGGATCGTCAGTTCCTACCTGGTGCGGGGGCTGGGCGGCGAGGTCGAAATCACCAACCCAGAGGTGTGCGAATTCCTGGAAGCCACCTTTAAGGGCAGCCACGCCATAGGAGGTACGGCCGCCCAGGGGAGCGCCGCCTTAGGGGCCATCGGTATGCCGGTGGTGATCCACCTCACGGACAGTTCCAAAGAGGTGCGCCGCCTGTACTGCTACCCCAACGTGTTCACAGTTGACCAGGGAGAACTGGTTCCCGTGCGTGACGGTGACGACGGCAGCGCTCCCGTGAAGCACATGGTGCTGCAGTACGGGAAGGGAGATGTCATCCGCCTGGGGGATAGGCAGTTTGCGGCACCGGAGTCAAACCGGTTGATCCTGGACTACGACGATCTGAACACGCAGCTGCCCATTCAGAGCGAGTTTCTCAGATACATTGAAGAAAATGCCAAAGACTTTTATTCCTACTCCATTTCCGGCTTCAACTTGATTGTGAATCCTGGCACCTTATACCAGAGGCTCGCTGAGCTTGAGCCCCACTATGCAAGGGTGAAGAAGGAAAACCCCGACTGCATCATTTACCTGGAAGCGGCCCACTACACCTGCCCGGACATCCAAAAGGCGGTGTTTGAAAGGATGGGGCCCCAGGTTGATATCCTCGGCATGAACGAAGAGGAGCTGGTTGATTTCACCGCCCGGATGGGTGTGGCGACTGATCCGAACAGCCTCGAGTCGGTTCTGCAGGGGCTCGATGCGGTGATCAGCAAGTATTCCGTGAAAGGGCTCGTGCTCCACACCAAGGACTACGCTCTCTACTGCGGCCAGAAGCTTACCGGGGTTAACCTGGAAAAAGGGCTGACCATCGGCAACCTCATGGCGGCAACCAAAGCCCGCATCGGCGTCTACGGGACGATTGAAGACTGCCGGGAGACTCTGGCTTGGGAGCTGAGCCCCATCGGGCTTCAGTTCGCAGAAGAGCTCGCTGGCCTTGAGACAAAGCACTACACCTGCCTTGTCCCGGCAAGGTATAACCAGCACCCGAAGAGCACCATTGGGCTTGGCGACACGTTTGTGGCTGGCGTACAGATGGGTTTCATCATCTAAGCTGCAGGAGACTGATCATGGCATACTTAATGGGTATTGATCTCGGTACCTCCAGCCTGAAGGTTATCATCATCGATGATCAGGGCAATCTCAAGGTGCAGACCGCCCAGGGCTACAGATTCGATTCTCCCGAGGTCGGTTTTGCGGAACAAGATGTGTCCGTTTGGTGGCAGGCCTGCTGCAATGCGGTCCGCCAGGCAGTTGAGCTCTTGGGCGCCCCTGCGTCGGAGATCAAGGCTGTCAGCTTCTCCGGCCAGATGCACGGGGCAGTCCTTTTGGACAGCGAGCTGCAGCCTGTGCGCCCGGCGATCCTGCACTGCGATGCCAGATCCGCCCAGCAGGTAGCCGAGATGAAAGCGGCTCTGGGAGAAGACCTGATCCGCAGCGTGGTGCTGAATCCGATCTACACAGGGTTCTTACTGCCCTCCCTGCTCTGGGTGAGGGATAGGGAACCCCACAACTACCAGCGTACACGACACGCATTCCTGCCGAAAGACTACCTGAAGTTCAAACTTTCCGGCCGGCTGACCTCAGACTACTCTGATGCCTCCGCCACCCTGGCCTTTGATATAAAAAGGGGTACCTGGTCCCAGGAAATCCTGGACCGGGTGCAGGTTCCAGCAGAGATCCTGCCGGAATGCGGAGGAACCACGGAAGCCGTAGGATGTGTAACCAAGGAAGCGGCTGAGGCCACGGGCCTGGCCGAGGGGACCATTGTGGTGAACGGCGGTGGGGACCAGATCATGCAGGCCATAGGTGCCGGGGCGGTCAACCCGGGGATGGCAACGGTGAACATCGGGAGCAGCGGGCAGGTCTGCTTCCAGTGCGACGGGCCCATCGTGAACCCCAAGCTCAACACCAACACTTTCTTCGGTTACGACCGGGATAGATGGATCACCATGGGAGCGACCATGACTGCTGGGCTTTCCCTAGCCTGGTTCAACTCCCTCTTCGGCAAGACAGATTACGAACAGCTCAACAGGGAAGTGGCAAACATCCGGCCGGGCAGCGGCGGGCTGATCTTCCTTCCCTACCTAAACGGGGAAAGGACGCCCCATGTCAACCCCAATCTGCGGGGACTCTTCCTGGGTATGAACCCGGAAACCACCAGATACCAGATGGCCCGGGCAGTGATGGAAGGCGTGGCCTTTTCCCTAAGGGAATGCCTGGAGCTCTGCTGGGACCTGGGGCTGACCGCTTCAGAACTGATTGCCTCTGGAGGAGGCGCCAGGAGCGCCCCTTGGCTCCAGATCCAGGCAGATGTCTACAACCTGCCGCTAAAGGTATCGGCAGTGGAAGAGCAGGCGGGCCTCGGCGCAGCGATTGCCGCAGGAGTAGGAGCCGGCATCTTTGCTTCCATTAACGAAGGCTGCCGGGCTGCGGTGAAGTATAAAGAGGAAAGATACTATCCTAACCAAGCCAACCACGACCTATACCGCGAGTACTACCAGCTGTTTAAGGAAACTTTTGCTTCCTCAAGAGCCGTTATGGAAAAGGCGGCACAGCTGGGAAGGGCAAGCGGGATGTCCTAGTGAGGGAGGGAAGCAGGCATGTCTACTCAACAGGGAATCGCCGCCGATGATTACATCCTAGTCTGTACGGGTATATCCAAAGCATTTGGCGGCACCCAGGCCCTGGACAACGTGGACTTCCGAGTAAAAAGAGGCGAGGTGCACGCCCTTCTAGGGGGCAATGGTGCCGGAAAATCGACTCTGATGAAGATCATCATGGGCCTGCACAGGCAGGACAGCGGGAGCATCGTCTTTGATGGGCGTCCCTACGTGGTGCGGGGCCCGGCGGATGCGCTGAATGCGGGCATCTCCATGATCCACCAAGAGCTCAGCAGCATTCCGCAGCTGACCATCGCTGAGAACATCTTCTTGAACAGGGAAGATACCTTCGGCAGGAGCCCGTTCCTTAACAAGGCCGTCACTAACCAGAAGGCACGGGAGCTTCTGGAACACTTTAACTTCAAGAAGGACCCCCGCACGCCCATGGGTGAACTGACTCTGGCCCAGAGCCAGATGGTGGAGATCATCAAGGCCAGTTCCTACAACGCCAAGCTGATCATCATGGATGAGCCCACATCGTCTCTGGACGAGGAAGAAACCCAGAACTTGTTTAGAACCATCCGTGATCTCACGGCCAAGGGAGTTTCGGTGGTCTACATCTCCCACCGCATTGAGGAGATCTTCGAGATCTGCGACACCGTCTCGATCCTGAGGGACGGCAGGTACGTGGGTACCAGGCCTGTGGCCGAGGTGACCAAGGATGAACTGATCTCCATGATGGTAGGCCGCAAGGTCACCGCCCAGTTCCCCAAGGTTGACTGCGAGATCGGCGATGTGGTCTTCAGGGTGGAGAACTTCTCCGGCAAGGGCTTCCACGACATCACCTTCGAGGTCAGGGCTGGCGAGATCTTGGGTATCACGGGCCTGGTGGGTTCTGGGCGCAGTGAGACCATGCGGGCTATCTTTGGACTCGATGACAAGATCAGCGGGAAGCTCTACCTCGATGGCAAGGAGATCGTGATCCGCAGCCCTGTTGAGGCGGTCCAGAAGGGCGTTGCCATGGTAAACGAGGATCGCAAGGGGTACGGACTCTGCCTCAGCCGTCCGATCCGGGAGAACATTTCCCTGGCCAGTTTGGAAGCCAAACATCCGGAACCGCTGATCAACAGGCGCAAGGAAAAGTCTGAGGCAGCAGAAGTGGCCAAAACCCTATCTGTGAAAGCCGCCAGCCTGGAAGATGAAGCTCTGTCACTCAGCGGCGGCAACCAGCAGAAAATCGTCTTGGCGAAGTGGCTCATGACCAACCCCAGGGTGCTCATCCTGGATGAACCCACCAGGGGCGTTGACGTGGGCGCGAAGTCCGAGATCTACTCATTGATGTGTCGATTCGCTGCTCAGGGGATGGCCATCATCATGGTCTCCTCGGAACTTCCCGAAGTGATGGGGATGAGCGACAGGATCCTCATCTTCAGGGAAGGCAGGATCAACGGCGAAGTCACCCGCCAGCAGATAGTCTCCGGGGCCGTGGGCCAGGCGGAGATCATTTCCAAGGAATTCGGACAATAGGAGGTTTTGGCGATGTGGGCAACACAAGGGGAGGCGAAGGCGGCGAGTCGGTATCGGTATAGGATCAGCGCATTTGTGAAGAAGCACAGTATCAGCATCATCGCACTGGCCCTATTTGTGATTCTGTCGTTCGTATCGCCTGTTTTCCTCACCAGCAGGAATATTATCAGTATCCTTCTGCAGGTATCCATCAACGGCATCCTCACTTTGGGTATGGTGTTCGTTATCACGGCTGGCGGTATCGACCTGTCCATTGGTTCGATGCTGGCCCTGACCAGCGTTATCATCGGCGCTATCCTCAACAGGGGCGGCAGCATCTGGCTGGCCTGCATAGTGCCGGTTATCGTAACGACGTTCTTTGGCTTCATAAACGGAGCTCTGATCTCCAAGCTGAACCTGTTCCCCTTCGTTGTTACCCTCGCTACTCAGCTGGTGATCAGGGGTACCGCCTACATTGTCTCTGGCGGCTACTCCCAGTCCCTGGCCAACATTCAGTTCAGGCAGATCGGCTCCGGCAAGCTCTGGGACCTGATTCCGTATCCTGTTATCGCCTTGGTCGTGCTGGCTACCATAGCGTACATCATCATGCACCATACCAAGCTCGGCCGTTACGTCTATGCCGTTGGCGGTAACATCAACGCAGCCAAGGCTTCCGGTGTAAACGTCTTCTGGACTCGGACTGCCACCTTCATGATCATGGGCTTCATGGCCGGTGTAGCCGGCGTGATCATGACGAGCCGCATCAACGCAGCACAGCCTAATATCGGTGTTGGCTATGAGACAGACGCCATCGCCGCAGCGGTCATCGGCGGTACTTCCTTTGCCGGAGGTATTGCCAGCATACCGGGTACCATCTCTGGTATCCTGATCATCGGGCTCATCTACAACGGTATGAACCTTCTGGGCATCAGTTCATACTGGCAGACCATCACCAAAGGACTCCTCATCTGTGGAGCAGTTATCCTGGATATCATCGTGAGGAGAAGGAGATTGGGGTAAAGCTTGTCCTCAAGCTTGACCAAGCAGGTATGGAGAGAGGGGGGAATCGTAGCGGGACAGCAGGGTGAGGCCTTTTCATGGTTCGTAGGACTCAATGGCGTTGCTACCACACTGAGAACCATCAAAATCGGAGGGATTCCAGAATGAAACGAGTAGGCAAGCTTTTGGTTTTGATTGCCCTGTTCAGCCTGATCTTTGGTTCAGTTGCTTCCGCAGCGAAGAAGGAAGGCGAATGGATCGTCGCCTACATTGCAAAGAACACCGTTGACGCTTTCCACGCCACCATCAACGGCGCGGCCACCCGTGAACTGAACGCTCTGAAAGCCTCTGGCAAAATCGCTAACTGGTATCTGCTTGACGGTCTGACAGACCCGATCACCCAGAACAACCTGTTGGAAGACGCCATCAACATGGGCGCTGACATCGTCATCATGCTGCCTGCTGAAGCAGCTGGCTGCGCTCCCATGCTGGTCAGGGCCCAGGAAGTCGGCCTCCCGGTGATCGTTGTTAACTCCAAGACTGACAACACCGACGAACTCGCAACCGCTTACGTTGGCTCCAATGACGTTCAGGCTGGAGAGATGATGGCTCAGTTCGTTATGGATCAGCTTCCGCAGGGCGGCGGCTGGGCGCATCTGCAGGGCATCATCGGCAACTCCGCCCAGATCGAGCGCGGCATCGGTATCCACAAGCTCCTGGACAACCAGCCCAACTGGACCATGCTGGAAGAGCAGTCCGCCGAGTGGCAGGCTGAGAAGGCCGTAAGGTTCGCCGAAGACTGGCTGACCAAGTTCGGTGACAAGCTCAACGCCATCATCTGCGACAACGATGACATGTCCTCCGCCGTTCAGGCTGCCATGAACGCAGCTGGCAGAAGCGACATCGTCTGCATCGGCGTTGACGGCAACGTTGGCCCGCTCACCATGGTGAAGAACGGCGAACTCCGCGCCACCATCTACCAGGACGGCGCTGGCCAGGTTCTGAAGGCCATCGAGCTGGCTATGAAGGTCCTCGCTGGTGAAGAGGTTCCGAAGGAAACCATGATCGACTTCGTCCTCGTAACCCAGGAGAACGTAGACCAGTACCTCAAGTAAGAACAGACTTACAAGGACGCTCCCAGATAGCTGGGGGCGTCTTTTTTTGTGGGCGCTGCGGGCGGACATGTTCACATTATGCAAAAGCAAGCGAGCCGCGGAACATACCCTGGTCAGCTTCGCCAAGTTCCTAGGGTACGGCTTCAGCCGCGACTGGAGCGGATCGCGGCGGCATTTTGACCGCCTGGTGATCGGCTCTTCAAATAAACCTCTAAAGTTATGCTAACAACAGAAGGAAATGGGCAATCGATGTGGTATAATCTTAACTAGAAAACGTTTTCGCATAGGTTTTCACGGCTTGTCTTGAATTAACCCGCGGAGGTGAAGACAGTGGCAGCAACTCAAGTGACAGTAAAAGATGTGGCAGAAAAAGCTGGGGTCTCCATCAGCACCGTCTCACGGGTTCTCACGGGCAGCGCTCCGGTTTCTCCCGGGCTGCGCCAGCGGGTGATCGCTGCAGTCGAGGAGCTGGGCTACCGGCCCAACGCCCTGGCGCGGGGCCTGCGTATGCGGCGGACGGCCGTGATCGGCCTCCTCATACCGGATATCTCCAACCCCTTCTTCGGTCAGCTGGCCCGGGTTGTGGAAGAAGCCGCGAACAAGAGAGGATACTCCATCCTCCTCTGCAACAGTCAGAACAGCAACCAAAGGGAGACTCAGTACCTGGATCTCCTCAGGCAGCAGCAGGTGGATGGGGTTTTGGTCGTCACTTCCGGTGCTATGGGCGATGAGCTAGAAGAGTTCTTTGAACTGACCGGAGCCGCGGTGCTGGCCCTGGACCGGCGCATTCCCGGTTTTGCTGGACCGTGGATCGGCGGCGATCCCTATCCCGGTGCCCGCCAGGCGGTGCAGCACCTTTTGGACTTGGGCCACCGCCGGATCGGGTTGGTGCGCGGGGTAGAGGGGAATATCAGCAGCGATGAACGTTACAATGCCCTGGTTAGGGTCTTGGAACAGTTTGGCCTGCCTCAAGAACGCTGGACCTGGGTGGGTGAATACACCTTGGAAACGGGCGTGAAGGCAGGTGTGGCCCTTGCCCAGCTTCCCGAAGAGCAGCGGCCCACCGCGGTGATCACCACCAGCGAGTTCAGCGCCTACGGCCTCATCGAAGGAGTCTCCCGTTTTGGGATTTCCGTACCGGAGCAGCTTTCTGTGGTCGGTTATGACAACACCGCCTTTGCTGAAGTGTTCCGGCCCGCCCTCACCGTCATCGCCCAGCCGATTGAGGAAATGGGCGAACTCGCCGTAGAGTACATACTGCGCATGGTCAACAGCGCGGGACAGGAACTGCAGCCGCCCGTAGCCCCGGTGCCCGGCACCATAACGGTTCTGAAGGGCAGGGAAGAAGTTCGGGATGCGGTCCTGCCCACATTCCTTGTGACCCGCAGCAGCACCGCAGCGGCACCGGATCCTGGCAGGTAGAAAGGAGCAGCGGAGATGGCTAAAGAACGGCCAGCTGAAAACCGCTATGTCGTACGCATGAAAGGCATAACCAAGGCCTTTCCCGGCGTACAGGCCCTTGATGGGGTCGACTTTGATATCATAGCCGGCGAAGTGCATGCCCTGGTGGGTGAAAACGGTGCGGGCAAGAGCACCCTTTCCAAGATCCTCACCGGCGTGTACACCAAGGATTCCGGCGTAATTGAGATCAAGGGCCAGCCGGTGGAGATCAACAATCCCTTAGATGCGCAGCGCCTGGGCATCCGTATCATCCACCAGGAATTCAACCTGATCAACCACATGAGCGTTATGGAGAACATGTTCCTCGATGAGCTCGGGCAGAAACCCTGGGGCCTGGTTTCCTACCGCACCATGCGCAGGCGGGCGAAGGAAGTGCTGCAGTGGCTTGGCCTGGATGTTTCCCCGGACAGGCTCGTGAGTGAGCTGAGCGTAGGGGAACAGCAGACGGTGGAAATCGCGGCGGCTCTCTCCAAGGAGGCGGATGTGATCATCATGGATGAACCCACCGCCGCCTTAACCGACGCCGAGGTTGAGCGCCTCTTTGGGATCATCCAGCGCCTGCGGGCTCAGGGCAAGGCCATCGTGTACATTTCCCACAAACTTGAGGAAATCATGGCCATCGCCGACCGGGTCACCGTCCTGCGGGACGGACGCCTGATCGGCACGAAGGCAACATCGGAACTGACCCGTGATGAGATTGTGCACATGATGGTGGGGCGGCCGCTGCGCCAGATGTATGTGCGCAGCCGCAAACCTTCCTCGGAAGTTGTCTTGGAAGTGGAAAACCTGACGGTGCCGGGGAAAGTCAAGGACGTATCGCTCGTGGCACATAAAGGGGAAGTGGTGGGCCTGACGGGCCTCATGGGCGCCGGCCAGCATGATGTGCTGCGGGCTGTTTTCGGAGCCCTGCCCGTCAGCAGCGGAACCATCAAGGTGCGGGGAAGAGAGGTATCCATCCGCTCACCCTGGGATGCTATCCGCAGCGGCATCGGCCTGCTCACGGAAAACCGCAAGGAAGAGGGTCTGATCCTGCCCCTTTCGGTGATGTTCAACATGAGCCTGGCCTCCATGGACAAAGTGACCAGGCTGGGGATCATCGCCCACAAGCAGGAACGCAGCCAGGCTGACAGTTACGTGGACCAGCTGGATATCCGCACTCCCAGCGTTGATCAGCAGGTGGAGTACCTTTCCGGAGGCAACCAGCAGAAGGTGGTGCTGGCCAAGTGGCTGGCCACAGAACCGGAAATCATTCTCATGTCTGAGCCCACCCGGGGCATCGATGTGGGCGCCAAGGCAGAAGTTTACCGCTTGATCGATGAACTGGCCGCTCAAGGCAAGGTGATCCTGTTAGTTTCCTCGGAGCTGCCGGAGGTTATCAACTTGAGCGACCGGATCTATGTGATGTATGAGGGGCGCGTCGCGGCAGAACTGGACGCTACCAAGACGTCCCAAGAGGAAATCGGTATGTATGGAACGGGAGGATACACACGATGAAAGCAGTGAAACGACTCGTTTCTGCCCGTCAGGAACTGCTCAGGCGGTACGGCATGCTCTTGGTGCTGCTGGTTATGGTCATATTGGCTTCGTTTTTGAGCGATCGCTTCTTCACCACAGCCAACCTTATGAACGTGACCCGGCAGGTGGCCATCAACGCCATCCTGGCAGCGGGCATGACCATCGTGATCATTTCGGGCGGCATTGACCTGTCCATCGGGTCGGTCATCGCTATCTCCGGGGCGCTCGGGGCAGGTGTGATGGCTGGCGGCTCAGGCTGGGTAGCGGGCCTGCTCACCACCTTGGCTGTAGGCCTGGCCTTCGGGATTACAAACGGCCTTTTCATCGCCTACGGCCAGCTGCCTCCCTTTATTGTAACTCTGGCCTCTATGGCCCTAGCTAGAGGCTTCACCCAGGTGTACACCGGAGGCCGGGCCATCCAGGTCTCGAATCAAACGTTCCAGTGGTTCGGTCACGGGTATATCAGTTCCATCCCCGTCCCCGTGACAATAATGATCGTGGTCTACATCTTAGGCTACCTTTTCTTCAAGCACACCAAACTCGGCCGGCTGGTCTATGCGGTTGGCGGCAATGAACACGCCTGCCGGATGGCGGGTATCCGGGTGAACCGGGTGAAGGTGGCCATCTACGGCATCAACGGTCTTTTGGCCGGTCTGGTGGGTGTGATCTTAACGGCTCGCCTGTTTTCCGCCCAGCCCACAGCTGGCGTGTCTTACGAGATGGATGCCATCGCCGCGGTCATCCTCGGTGGAACCAGCCTCTCTGGGGGCAGGGGGAATATCGGGGGCACGATCATCGGTGCTCTGATCATCGGGGTTCTGGGCAATGTGTTCAACCTGCTCAATGTCTCCCCCTTCTACCAGGATGTGGCCAAAGGCATGGTCATTTTAGTCGCTGTGCTCCTCGACCGGCTGCTCCATGCCGGCGGGCGGACAGTTAGAAAGGAGGTGGACTCCGGCACCGATAAAGCGGAATCCGCACGTGCCTAGTCATCTGCATCGCTTTGGGTAACTGGATCTGTCCGATAAAAGCCAAAGGAGGATGTTCCATGAAAAAGTCACTGCTTGTTGTTCTTGCTGTACTGCTCTGCACAGCGCTTGTAAGCGCCGCCGCATCTGCCTACACCATCGGTTTTGCCGTTTCCACGCTGGATAACCCGTTCTTTGTTGATCTGAAAGATGGTGCCGAAGCTAAGGCTGCTGAACTCGGCGTAACCCTGCGCGTCGTCGACGCTCAGGACGACCCCGCCCGCCAGCTGGCTGGCATCGAGGACCTGATCGCCCGCGGCGTTGATCTGATCCTGGTCAACCCCACCGACTCCTCTGCCGTTGTTCCGGCGATCCTGGCCGCTAACCGTGCCGGCATCCCCATCATCACCGTTGACCGCGGTGCCGAAGGCGGCGAGGTTGTAGCCCACATCGCCTCCGACAACGTCCTTGGCGGACGCATGGCCGGTGAGTTCATTGCTGAACTGCTCGGCGGCAAGGGTAAGGTTGTTGAACTGGAAGGCATCCCCGGAACCAGTGCTGCTCGCGAGAGGGGCCAGGGCTTCAACGAAGTCATCGCCACCTATCCTGACATCCAAGTTGTGGCTCGCCAGGAAGCCGGCTTCGACCGTGCCCGCGGCCTGACTGTTATGGAGAACATCCTGCAGGCTCAGCCCGAGATCGACGCCCTGTTCTGCCACAATGACGAAATGGCGCTGGGTGCCATCATCGCCATCCAGGCTGCCGGCCGGGCAGACAAGATCAAGGTCGTCGGCTTTGACGCCACAGACGACGCGGTGCAGGCTGTTAAGGAAGGCCGCATGCTGGCCACCATCGCTCAGCAGCCGCGCCTCATGGGCGAACTCGGTGTGGAGTACGCCATTAAGGTGCTGAGCGGCGAAACCGTCGACAAGTTCATCCCGGTACCTCTGGAACTGGTGAAGTAAGCGAAGGCCGAGTGTTCGGCATAAGTGTCTAAAGAAAAGCGGGGCCTGCGGGCGGCGACTGCCGCTTTCGTGCCCCGCTTTCTCTGAAAGGGCGCCCACAGGCGCAAACGGTGCGCCCAGGCGCCCACTGCACCGCAGGGAGGAGACAATAGTGAAGAAGATCGGAATCTTGCATGCTCAGCTTTCCCGCGTCATTGCTTCCATGGGGCATGGGGACATGTTAGTCATCGGAGATGCCGGTCTGCCGGTGCCTCCAGGGGTGGAAACGGTGGACGTGGCGTTGAAACAGGGAGTGCCTGGTTTTCTGGAGACTCTGGAAGCGGTTTTGGGTGAGCTCCAGGTAGAGGAAGCGATCATCGCCGCGGAGCAGGCGGAAAGGTCGCCTAAGATGCATGGGGACATCAAGGCCATGTGGCCAGCGGACATCCCGCTCAGTTCCATCCCCCATGCTCAGTTCAAAGAGCTGACCGCCAAAGCCAAGGCGGTTGTGCGTACGGGGGAGTTTACTCCCTACAGCAACATCATCTTGGTGGCCGGAGTGGTGTTCTAAAGAGGCATACAACACATGAAGACTCCCCAGCGCTGCACACTATGCTGGGGAGCATTCTTTGCCCAACTGCCTGCAGGTGTTCGCCGATCCGTCGCGAAGTACATGGGTGGGGAGTGATGGCAGGATGAGCGTGATAACGGTTGTCGGGTCGGGAGTGATGGGCTCAGCCCTAAGCGTTCCCGCCCGGGATAACGGCCATGAGGTGCGCTTGGTTGGCACCCATTTGGACAGGGAGATCATAGACACGGTCAAGGCAGAAGGGTACCACCCCACCCTGAAGCGTGCGCTTCCCCAAGGCGTTAAGGCTTTTCAGCTTGAGGAAATCGGGGAGGCTCTCCGTGGCACTGATCTGGTCATCTGCGGAGTGAACAGCTGGGGTGTGGAGTGGTTTGGGGAGAGGATACTTCCCCTGATCCCAGATCACGTGCCGGTACTGGCAGTGACGAAGGGACTGCGGGAAATGGCAGATGGCGGTCTGGAGCCCTTTCCCCATTACTGGCAGAGGCTGGTGGATAGCCGGCTGTCCATCAACGCCATCGGAGGCCCCTGCACCAGCTACGAGCTGGCCGACCGCCGCCATTCCTGGGTCCACTTCGTAGGGGAAGACCCGGCAGTCCTCAGGAGCCTCAAACAGCTTCTGGAGACCGACTACTATCACATTTCCACCTCAACGGACGTGATCGGCGTAGAAGCGGCAGTCGCGATCAAAAACGCCTATGCCCTTGGGGTTGCCTTTGCCGTGGGCCTGCAGGAAAGGGAATTCGGTATAGGTTGTACTCCCGCCTATAACCCCCAGGCCGCCTTGTTTGGGCAGGCAGCTGTAGAGATCACGAGGTTTGTGAAGCTTCTGGGCGGACGCGCGGAAAGCATCAGTGTCGGGCTTGGGGATCTTTACGTTACTATCTTTGGCGGGCGCAACAGAAGGTTGGGAACTCTGCTCGGGCGGGGCCTTTCCATGGAGCAGGCTCTGGAAGAACTCAAGGTCTTAACCTTAGAGGGTACCATGATCATCACCAGGGCTGCCAGCGCCCTGCGCAAGCTGGAAAGCAGGGGCCTTGCCAGCATGGAAGACTATCCTCTTCTGCAGCACATGGATGAGGTGATCAACCAGGGCACACCTGTGTCCATCCCCTGGCAGGCGTTCACTGGAACGGTTTGAACTGGCCGGAAGCACACAGAAAAAAAGAGAAACCCTCCTGCAGCCAAATCTGCCTTGGCTGAGGAGGGTTTTCTTGTCGGGTTATCCGAAATCGAAAAGGCCTTTCAACCACTCGATGCAGAGCGGCAGCCAGCGGGCTGCATGGGGGTTGTTCTTCCCTCCACTGTCCGTTTCTGCCGTAGCCAGAGACAGGCCGTGGATGCCGTCAGGGAAGAGGTGCATCTCGAAGGGCACTTGGTTCTGCCGCAGGGCGTTGGCAAACAACAAGCTGTTCTCCACGGGCACTACCTCGTCGGCTACCGTGTGCCACAAAAACGTCGGCGGGGTCTTGCTGGTTACCTGCCTGTCCAGGCACATTTCCTCAAGAATCTCGGCGCTGGGGTTCGGACCCAGGAGGTTGTCAAACGAACCTGGGTGTTTGAACGGTCCTGAGGTGATGACGGGATAGGACAAGATCAGTGCCTGCGGTTCGTTCTGCGGGGCATCAGGGAGTTTATACCAGTGCACTCCCAGACTTGCGGCCAGGTGACCTCCAGCGGAGAAACCGGCGACTGCGATGCGGTTAGGATCGAGGTTCCACTCCTTAGCCCGTTTTCTGACTTCAGTTACCGCCGCAGACAGCTCCAAAAGGGGCTGGCGGTAATATTTCGGACGGACCGTGTAGGTGAGAACAAAGACATGGAATCCGGCTGCGCAGAATTGGAGCGCCACGGGTTCGCTCTCCCGAGGAGAGACCAATGTGTAGGCGCCGCCCGGGCAGATGATCACGCCCGGCCTCAAGCGTTCGCCAGCCAGGACATAGGTCTGCAGAAAGGCCTGGCCGTCTTCTGAACCAGGCGGATTGATGGGGATCCTTTCAGTCAACAACTAGTGATTCCTCCTTGGCGTAAGCGTTGTCAAATGTGGTTTCGCTTCTTAACTACGAACTCCTTGCGGCCTGGCGGACAAGTTGGCGGTTTGCCGCAGCTTCGCTCACATGTGTTGATCGACTCAAGGTTACCTCCAGATCCAAGTACTTCGAATGGGTACCGGTGTGATCATGAATGTCCACGAAAATGTGATGCTGGTCACCCTCCAGGCTGCCGTGCAGACCCACGTTAAGTACAAGTTCCCCGTCTTCCCAGCGTTCTTCGGCCACGTCAAACAGATCTGGCCTGTGGGTAACATCATATCCGTCGATACGGAAGATCAGTGTCGATCTATCCAGTGCTTTTAAGGCGCCCAGATCAGGATCATCGGGCGGCACTGCGGGACTGATGCGGATCGGGATCTGGCCGTTTCTGAAGAGCATGGCCACCGATTCGGGAGACGGCAGCACGCCTGAGGGCTCAAGATCCAAGGTGACGATTGGTTGCGCCGCCCGTTTGTAGGACTGGATGGCCAGGTCGATGGGATCACTTTCTTCAGTGATGAGCAGGGCGAGCAGGAAACTCACTATTGCGTTCTTTTCCATCAGCGAGCTGCGGTAGATATGCGTATCCATCAACTCGCGGAGCCTTCTCTTCAGCTGTGGAACAACCAGATAACGGATGAGCCCGGTTTTGACCCAGCGGATGGGCAGGGGACCGTTCCTCGGTACAAGCAGTTCTGCCGGATCGCGCACGGCTTTCCAGAGCCTCGCGGGTTCCCGAGTTTTTAAAGGCTTGCCGAGCGAGTAGAGGATATCAAACAGGGTGGTCCCCATCTTGCTATTGATCAACCTATATGAGTCCCAACTGCTGGGTGGATGCTCGTCTGTTTGAGGAACGGCTAGTTTGGCGATCTCAGCGAGGTCTCTGCAGAACAGGTCAGTGACCACGCGATCCACAGAGTGTTCCACGAACTCGTCCCGCCAGAAGCGCGTCCTCAGGTCCTGAACCAAATTCGGCTTGTGTATGCGGATGCTTTCGATGAGCAACCGCAGCACAAAGATGACCTGCTGGAAATGCTGTGTGAGACTGGGGATATGCTCCGGGGGGACCCTTGTGAACCGGCCGCGAAAACGCTCTGAGGTCACCGTCAGCAGGTTGTCATCGGTACCGGGGAACATGGCCAGGCACTTGTGTGGATCTGCAAAGAGCTCGTGTGGATCTTCATCCACGGCGATGATATCGTAGAAAAGCTCGATCAGGGCGTGTTCTACCACCGCGTTGGTCCGCAGAACACTGGGGAAGAAGTTGTCTCCGAGGATGAGGTGAGCATCGGCAAAGCCCGAGAAGGTGGAAATCTCATCAGCGATGTTGGTTGGATCTTGACTCAGCACGCCGCCCTTTTCCATACAGGCATAGTGGGGGTACCAGTCCGCGAGTTGGTGGCCGAGCCAGCCGCAGGCCAGGGCAAGATCGTGCTTGTTCTGCTTTCCTTTGGGCAGTCTGAACCACTGATCGATCAAAGCGTAACCGAAGAACGGCACGCCCTTGGCGTGATCTGGGACCGAGTTGTGGGCGTAATCGTAGATGGTGAGGCCCGTGACCACGTGGTTGGCAGAGACCGTATCAGCGCTGTTCGCTCCGAACACGAACGCATCAAGGTTCTCTTCGCAGGCCTCGACCAGTTCTCTGTTCACGCGGTTGTCCCCTTCATCAGCTCTGCGGCGGGCCTTTTTTAGCGCCCGGAAGTTGATGGTTGGGTGCATGAATGGTCCCCACAAGAAACATGGAAGAACGGGGAGTAGAAAGAGCATGGCCAGCCAGTGTCTGGGTGCGTACGGGCCACGTACACCGCTCCTGAAGAATCTACCGCCGTTCGTAGAACTGCGACANNCACAATCCCGACACTGTACTTCGTGAGGTCCACAAGACCAATCTCCCTGAACCAACTGTTGGCCGGCCACCTATCGTGAGCAAAATGCGGTCAAAGAGCGTGATTAGCAACATTATATCTCAACAACTATTTAAAAAGGCACAGAGTAAAGTCAAAAAAAGCATCCCCTCTATGGAGATGCTCGTTTCTTGGATTAACTAATTAATTAACTAGATGCGGCTTACATTTGCAGCTTGGGGGCCGCGATTACCTGCGACGATGTCAAATTCTACTTCTTGGCCTTCGTCTAAAGACTTGAATCCTTCACCTTGAATAGCAGAGAAATGAACGAACACGTCTTCCCCACCATCTCTCTCTATGAAACCGAATCCCTTTTCTGCGTTAAACCATTTGACTCTTCCAACCATAATATTTATGGCCTCCTTTTAAGCAAAATCACAGATGTCACAAACAACTCATTTCCATTTAAGGCCATAAATAGTTCATTCCTTCATGTGTTAGCCTAACTCTATCAGACTTACCAGATAAATGCAAGCTTTTTCTACACAGAAACCCCTATGGCTCATTGTAGAATGAAATGCAACACGAAGAAATGAATGGAACCACAGCCAGAAACC
>LFRM01026639.1_pt1 | contig 38862 bp, 34 predicted proteins | sample 618341 | NCBI WGS metagenome assembly LFRM01 (sample SAMN03654438, study PRJNA283298) | anaerobic digester metagenome | isolation source: pool of bioreactors CSTR01a, CSTR02a, and CSTR03a thermophilic anaerobic... | place: Denmark: Kgs. Lyngby | collected 2014-05-21 | reverse complement strand
GGTACTCAATGCCCAGATTACGGAGCAGATACAAGCAGAGCCTTATGAACGGACGGAAGAGCGTCAAGCATACCGGAATGGTTACCGGCCTCGGACGATGAACACGCGGGTAGGAACCTTAGTCCTTCAGGTACCTCGGCTACGTAGTGGCCAGTTCTCGACACAGCTCTTTGAGCGGTACCAACGAAGTGAGCAAGCCCTGGTCCTGGCGCTCATGGAGATGGTGGTGAACGGCGTCTCCACCCGGAAAGTGCAGCGCATCACAGAAGAACTATGCGGGGTAGACTTTTCAAAGTCTACGGTATCTGCGCTTTGCAAGCAACTCGACCCGGCGGTCAACGCTTGGAATGAACGACCCATCAAGGGCGGTGCATACCCCTTTGTGTTGGTGGACGGTGTGCAGATCAAAGTGCGAACCGATAGCCGCGTAGAGCCCCACAGTTGCCTCTTGGCCATCGGAGTCAACAGGGATGGATTCCGGGAGATACTTGGTCTCATGATCGGCGACAGTGAGTCGGAGGCCAGTTGGTCCACGTTCTTTGAATGGCTAAAGAAACGAGGTTTGTCCGGTGTGGATTTGGTGGTTTCGGATAACCACAAAGGTTTGGTGAAAGCGGTGCAACGCCATTTCCAGGGCGTCTTGTGGCAGCGTTGTCAGGTGCATTTCATGCGTAATATCCTGGACAACTGTCCGAAACGTTACCAGGATGAGCTGAAGACGAGATTAAGACCGATGTTTGACGCCATCGATATGCCCACGGCAAGAAAGCTGTTGAGCGAGATCGTAACCGACTTTGCCGGAAAGGCGCCGAAGGCCATAGAGTGCCTGGAAAACGGCTTTGAGGACGCTATGGCGGTAATGGCTATTCCCGAACACTACCGCCGTCGACTTCGCAGCACGAATATGGTCGAGCGCCTGAATGAAGAGATCCGACGCCGTGAACGGGTGATTCGCATATTTCCCAACGAGACATCGGCTTTGCGGTTACTCGGGGCGGTTTTAANNTTTAATGGAGCATGATGAACAGTGGACAACCACACACCGGTACTTCAACATGGATAAGTATTGGGAGTGGAAGGCAGAGCAAGAAAAAGCGATTCAACAAGAACAGGCGGATAGGCAAACCAAAGTGGCGTAGTGATAGTTCACCGGCTGGAGGAACAAATTTACACCAGATTTAGGACTTGGCCGGAGGAAATGCCACGATGACATAGAATTGTACATGTCTACTACGTTCTGTGGGATGGTGAAACGCATGCTCCTTCGCGGCAATGAACGCGGCAGTGCTCTGGTCACAGTCTTCATGGTAACGATGGTGCTAATACTCTTGGGGGCTGGGCTTGTTCACTACGCGTCCGTTGCTTTCCGGCAGGTGACGGCGGCCGAAACGCGGGCCAGGGCCTACTACATAGCAAGATCCGGGGTCGACGCCTTCGTGTCGTATGTAGTCGACAACCCTGACGGACTCAGTTCTGCGGAACTCGACGATCTCATCGACAACGTCATCGCCGCGGGGACCTCTAGTCCCACTGCCCTTGGAGACGGCGCCTTTACGCTGGCGGTTACTCGAGAGGGCTCGGATGCGATACTCGTGTCTGCCGTCGGCGATGTGCGTGGCGTCACGGAGACGGTGCGACGCACGATCCTGATTGCTCCGGACGGACCCGGTATCCCCCCGCTGGATATGGCGGTGTTCGCGCTCAACAGCATCAAGATGGAGGGCAGCGCCAAGATCTATGGGGATGCCGCCACGAATTCCGTGGCAGATCGTAGCGTTGATTTCGCCTGGTCAACAGGGTTCGATGATCGCAATGGGCGAACCCTGTGGATCGGGCCTGGTGGGAACGCCTCGAATGTCGTGAAGGCGCCGAACGGTTCTCCCATGGACGAGTATGTGAAGCAGGGCAAGGTCAAGAACCTTCCCGAGCCTCGCGAGTACCCGCTACCTGAGTTTCCAGAGTTCCCCCTGCTACCATACAAGGGCGACTTCACTGCCGGGTGGTGGCCGTCGCCTCCATACTCCATCACCGAGGCGGATGGAGACGGATGGTATGGCAGACTCGCTGTCGAAAGCGAACTCAACATCTACGTTGGCAGCGGGACCAGGATCATACGTGCTGACGAGTTGTCTGTCACGGGAGACGGAAAGATGAACATAATTGGTTCGGGCAAGCTGATACTCTACGTCAACAAGTTTGTCATGGATGGCGGCGCATCCATAAACAGGAACGGCTCAGAGAGCCAGCTTCACATGTACTATTCCGGCACCGGGAAGCTGTCTCTGGGAGGCAACACGAAGTTCCGCGGGTCAGTTTATGCTAAGGATGCGCCGATCGACATTACCAACAGTGGGGGAATAACGGGGCACATTATCACCGGTGGCTCCGAGGTGAAGATCACAGGCGACGCCACGGCCCATGTCAGGGTGCTGTACGCGCCGAATGCAGCGGTCAGGCTCGAGGGCAGCGGGAAAGTGCGTGGAAGCTTGATCGGCAAGACGGTGCACATGTCAGGCGGCACCTTCGTCGAGTGGAAGGAGATCCCCGACTCCCAGGGAGGGATCCCAGACCTCGAAAGCGGGGCGAAGACTTTCAAGCGCGGCCAGTGGAAGTGACACCGCGGCTGGTGCATCGGTGGGACGGGTTCAGTGGTCGCTGGCACAAGTTAAGCAGCTGTACGTTCTCGAGATGAACACAGTAGCTACGGGGAGATTCGTTCTATCAAGCGCAAGGAGCGACACGGGGCGGGAAAATTCTGAGTGCACCCCGGAAGGATTTGCCACGTTGGTGCAGAATTATGTCGGTTAGCTACGAAAGAGGGGCAGGTGAACCCCTGTGAAACTCCGTGGCGACGAACGCGGAAGCGCCCTGGTTACTGTGTTCATGGTCACCATGGTGCTGATTCTTCTCGGGATCGGGCTTCTCCAGTACGTTGGCGCTGCCTATGGGCAAGTAATCAATACCGAGGCACGTGCCAAGGCGTACTACATCGCGAGGTCGGGGGCGGAGGCGATCGTTTCATACATAGCGAACGATCCGAAAGGCCTCGGGCCTGAGAAGATGGACAGCCTCGTCGAAGACGCGCTCAAGGCGAGCCCTTCTCTCCCACGCGAGCTTGGTGACGGCTCATTTCGGGTGTGGTTGACGAGAGAGGCGCCGTCAGGGGGTGGTCACGGTAAGCTGTTAGTGACCGTCACAGGTACGGTTCGAGGCGTATCTGAGACTGTCATGCATGAGATGCGATATGTCCCAGGCAGATCGGGGATGGCACCGATCGACAATGCCGTTTTCGCCATGGAAAAACTTGAGATGAAGAACAGTGCTGAGATCAGAGGAGACGCTGCCACTAACTCGATCTCTTCTGACGCTGTTCAGTTGCGGAACTCAGCCAAGATCACCGGGACTCTGTGGCTTGGACCTGATGCGGATCCAACCGAGGTTGTTGACAGCAAAGACGAGCTCGACGAGCACGTAGCGGGTGGAGTGCAAGCGCTGTCAGAGGTGCGTGACTATACCTTACCGCCACCGGAGTTCCCGCTTACTCCGTCTCTGCCGAAACGCGGTAGTCTATCACGTAAGGACAATCACCACATTTACGAGGACGGCTCCTATGACAGCATCACCGTGGGCAACAGCAAGACGCTTACGATCCATGTGGATGCAGGGGAAACTCGCAGAATCAGCGTTGGCACTCTGGCCCTTGAAAATAGCGGCAAGCTCATCATCAGCGGCGGTGGCAAGGTTATCCTGTACGTAAGCGAGGAGCTCGTCCTGGACAACTCGTCCACAATGAATAAGCAGGCGGGCGGCACCACTGACGGTCTAGAATTGTACTATGCGGGCAGCAAAGACGTTGAGCTAAAGAATTCTTCAAAGATCAACGGATCCGTGTACGCAAAGCACGCCAATGTGATACTTCACAACAGCACCGAGATTACCGGATTCCTCATAACTGGTGGCGACAGCGTCGAGTTCAAGAACAGTTCTGAGATGACCATCGGGCTCGTGTATGCTCCGAAAAGCGACATACAATTGAAGAACAGCGCTAAGGTAACAGGAGCCATCGTGGGCAAGACGATCGCAATGGACAATAGCTCACAGGTCACATGGAGGGATCTTGGAGAGTCTGGTATTGGCTTTGAGGCCACTGTGAAGAAGCCGCCGAGCTATGCCCTCGGGATATGGAAATAGGGGGGCGGCGCCGTGAAGTCCAGAAACTCAGAACACGGATTCACTCTCTTAGAGGTGCTCGTGGCGATAGTGGTGCTTGGGCTGGCGGTAGGATCTATCCTGCTGGTCTTCTCCAACTCCGTCACGTGGCTGTGGGCGGCAGGACAACGCAGTGAAGCTCTGAACGCTGCGGAAACCGGCATCGCTCAGAAGTTGGCCGAGGGGCCCAAGTCTGACGATGATGAGCTCAGCATCGAGTTTCCTGGTGCCGGAAAGATGACGGTCAAGGGCGAGCTGGCCGAGGCCACCGGCACATCCGGGAACCAGTCGTCCACTATCACTGCTTTCCTGCCTGAAGAGCCTGAGGAGTGAGGACGGTGTCTGTGAAAAGGGGAGCCTTGTCGGATCAACGCGGGATAACGCTGGTGGAGCTGATGGTGGCATCGGCCGTCCTGGGGATGGTGGTCTTGGTCGCTTCCTCGCTGTACGCTTTCGGCGCCAGCACCTTCCGCCTGGGGGAGAGCCAGGCCTGGCTTCAGGCCAACATGGACACCGCCCTGCGTAGCATCGTCTCAAGAGTTCGGAACGCTACTGAACTGCAAGTAATGACGAGTACGCCCGGAGCGTTTGATTCTGGATGGTACTACATCTATCTCAAGGATCCCTCGGCAGAGACCACCTCGGTGCAGCTGCGTTCCCCCGGTGGCTCCGCCGTTGCCATTACAGACGATCTTGTCCAGGGCGAAGACGGCCTTCGGTTTCACGCACGGCTCGTTGAGGACGACATTCTGCTGGACATCAGTCTTCAGGGAAGCTATCGCTCCAGAACCCGTCAGTCATCGGTCACTATACTCTTGGGCAACCTGACCTCGCTGCCCCCCAATACCAGTGGCGCAGCGGTGAGATTCAGGCTGCCAGGCTGATCACGGTTGACTTTGTCGTCGATGATGTGCCCCACACACGGCGCAGCCACCAGTTGTTCCACGTCAGTTGAAGGTGACGCGTAGGGAGTTGCTCCGGGGTTTCCTGGAGCATCCCCTTAGCGGAGACTCAGTTCCCGCCGAATCCTCCAATTCCCCTCAGATAGTGCTTCTGAAGCAGAAAGAACAGCATCATGGGCGGAATGCTGCTCAGCACAGACGTGGCGAAAAGGCTGGCCCAGCGGGTCCCGTCCACGGCTATCTGGCTTGCCACGATCACCTGTGCCATGGTGTATTTCTCGGAATACGCGGCTACCAGGGGCCAGAACAAGGAGTTCCACTGGTGCATGAAGATCAGCACTGCAGCGGCAGCCAGTGCTGGGCCAGACGAGGGCAGCACCACCTGCCAGAAGAGACGGAGCCATGATGCGCCGTCCACTCGCGCAGCCTCTAGGATCTCCTTTGGGTACTCGTGGTAGAACTGGCGGAAGAGGAAGATGGCCATGCCGTTGCCCACGGCGGGGAGTATCAACGCCGCCCAGCTATTGACCAGGCCCATGCTGGATACGGCTCGGTGTAGCGGGATGACTATGGCGTCGAAGGGCGCCATGAAAGCGACCATCACCGCTGCGAACACCATATTCTTGCCGGGGAAGCTCAGCGCGGCGAGGGCGAAGCCGGCCATGGAGTTGACGACGAGCCCGGCGAGAGCGGTGGTTACGGCGACAAAGGCTGTGTTGCGCAGGGCCCTGTCCATTCCCAGCGAAGTCAGGGCATGCGCGAAGTTGGCTAGAGTGGGACGGTCAGGGATGAACAGGCGCCAGCTGAGGGGTGATGCGTACTGGTAAAGCGGACCGGGACGACGAAGTGACGAGGCCAGAACCCACGCCAGCGGCGCCAGGAACAGCGCGGCCACGAGCGCGTACCCTGCGACACGGAAGGCAAGGAGGGAGGCTCGGCTGAGGGGCGAAGCGCCAATGCGGTTCGGCCCTATCACTGCCTGTCACCTCCGAAACCCGCCTGGATGAGCTTCAGCTCCAGGAAGCTCAGGGCGAACACCGCGGCAAGCACCAGCGTGGATATCGCTGACGACCTGGGCATGTCGAGGTAGGTGAATGCGCTCTTGTAAGCCTCATACATCAGCACGTTGGTGGAGCCCAGTGGGCCGCCGCGGGTGAGTATGAACACCGGAGCGAACGCAAGGCAGTTCACCACCGTGTTCGAGACCAACACGAAACCTAAGGTCGGTGCCAGCAGGGGGACAGTTATGGTCACGGCGCACTGCAGGGGCGACGCGCCGTCGAGTTGGGCGGCCTCGTACACGGACTTTGGCACAGCCTCCATCCCGCTGAGGAAGAACATCATCCAGTATCCCGCGTTACGCCAGACCGACAGCGCCGCCAGACACTGGAGGGCCTGGACCGGCGAGGCCAGGAACAGCTGCCTGGGCAGGCCCACGGCAGACAGCACACTATTGGCAAGGCCGAAATGGGGATCGAGGATCATCCCCCACGTCACTGCCACCACCGACATGCTCACGGTGGATGGCAGGAAGCACGCAGTTCGCACCAGGCTCCGCACGCGGCCCGACCCCTGCAGGACCAGCGCCAGGAGCAGGCTGACGGCCACGGTGGCGGGGCTGGCCATAGCAGCGTAAGCCAGCGTCACCCTTACCGACTTGAGGAAGGTGGTGTCAGCGAAAAGCTCCCTGTATGCCTGGAGGCTGCCCCCCTGCAGGCTCTGCGCCACAGATACGGCAGCCGGGTAGAGACGGAATGCCGCAAGCAGAGCAAGGGCAGGGGCTAGGAAGGCGGCGGTAGCCAGGAGCTCGCTACGGAGGTTCCGGTGGGTCGGATGCAGGCGCTCCCTAAGGCGCGCCTGCCGTTGTATTGGGGCGAGCCGCGCGCTGGGTTGCGCGGGCGTGGGGGGCCTGCTCATCCTAACGGTACCTGGCCAGTTCCCTGTCGATAAGCCGTGCGGCCTCGTTTAGGGCCTCGGTCGGATCAGCCCCGAATTGGATGGCGTTGAACGCGTCCTTGAGCCTGGCCTCGAACTCGAGGTAGGCAGGGGTTACGGGACGCGGCGAGGCCGTGTGCTCCATGTCGTAGAGCAGCACCTCCCACATGTAGTTGGAGAACAGATCGGGCAGGGCCTCGTACGCGTCGCGTCTGGCCGGGGCGTTGCCGAAGAGGCGCGCCCATGCGGCGCTGGCTTCACGGCTGGTCATGTAGCGGGCGAAATGCAGGGCCGCGTCGAGCTTGTCAGAGGGGATGCGGGAGCTGATCCCCACATGCCAGCCGCCGGTGGGAGTGACCGCGCGTCCGCCTTCAAAGGCCGGGTGGGCGCTGAGGCCGAAGTTGAACCCCTCGAATTCGGCAAGACGCGAGATGTTCCATTCTGCGCCCAGCATCATGGCGGCCTTGCCGCTGCCGAAGTATTCTCGCACCACGGGTGCGTCCAGGATGCCCACAGGGCTCACCTTCTCGGCGTTGAACAGGTCGCCGTAGAAGCGCGCGGCTTTGATGAACGCCTCAGAGTTGACGAACCCTTCTGATGTGGAGCCGTCTGGAGAGAGCGGGCGAGCGCCCAGGGACTCTGCCAGCGGAAGCAGCTGATATGGCCTGTCCGACTGCTCGATGAGCAGCCCCCACACTTCAGGTTGCCCATCGCCGTTGGAGTCTACAGTGAGACGGCGCGCCAGCTCGAGGACGTGCTCCCAGGTGATCCTGTCTCCAGGTTTCTGAGGAGGAAGCTCGACGCCGTACTCGTTGAAGATGTCGATGTTGAAGTACAGGCCCGCCGCGGACGAAGTGTAAGGCAGGGCATAAAGCACGCCGCGATACTTGCACGCTTCCACCGATGCCGGGAAGAACTCGGCGAGCTCTTCCTCGTAGATCAGCGAATCCAGAGGCATCAGATAGCCACGGTGCGCGTACGAGGCGGTGAGCGGACCGTCGACGATGAAGACGTCCGGCGGCTGGCTGGATGCAAGGCGGACCTCAAGGGTCTGAAACAGCTGGTTGAAAGGAACCGCCTGGATGTCCAGCTCGATATCGGGGTTGGCCTGGAGGAAAGGTGCGAGCTGCTCGTCCAAGAGGTCCTTGGGCCAGCCCATCCATACGACCTCCAGCCTGGTCGCTGCGGCGGCGCTTGCGGCCGCGCCGACGCCGGCGCCGACGGCGGGGAGGGCGGTTGTCACAGCTGTGAGAATGAGGAGAGTCAGGGCCACAGACAAAACCCTTTTCACGATGGAAGCTCCTTTCAGATAGATGTCATATATGGCTACAGTACCATCTTACCCTGCGCTTCTGTGCGCGTCCATCCCTGAGTGGGCGAGTGCGGGAGAGCGGGGGCTCGGGCGGCATTCCGAGGGAACGGCCCGCCGGTTAGTTGCTCGCCCGGGAGGGCATGAGGGAAAGCCGAACGCTGACGCTTCCTCGCCGGCCGACTAGCGCGCGAAAGCGCTCGATTTGTTTAGGAGGTGCAATAAGTGCCCGCGCCGAACTGGGCTTACATCTGGAGTAAGTTGGGCGCAAATCAGTGGAAGGACGCAGGAAAACCGCGCGACGTGTGGAATCGGTACGCCTGATACGCGATGCGCCGACGCTACCACGGGCGGGGGCCGGCGCCGGGAGGCGGGACGCGCAGCGGTGTGCGCGTACGGGGAGTTAGTTGAATACCTAAAGAAAGGTGGGGCCGCGTCAGTGCGAGGCATGGTCAAGGAAGTGCTGGTCAAGTCCGACGGGCGGCGCTTGATCCTGTACCGGTTCAGCGACGCTTCGACACGCGCGGTGCCGTCGGATGACGTGCCTGAGGCCCTTTCGTCTGCATCGTCCGGCTCGGCACGGGAGGTGACGCGCCTTGTCGGAGCTGAGATGGAACCCGATCCTGCGGCAGTGGGTGGTGACAGCCTCCCACCGGCAGAGCCGCACGTATAAGCCGCCGGAAGAACACTGTCCGCTCTGCCCCACCAAAGAAGGGGGCTTCCCCACTGAGATACCGGCGCCTCACTATGAGATAGCCGTGTTTGACAACAAGTTTCCGTCTTTCAGGAATGCACCGGAGGAACCTGTGGTGGCAGGCACGCCTTTGATGCCGGTGAGGCCCTCGCTCGGCAGGTGCGAGGTGGTCCTGTACACTGACGACCACATGTCCAGCTTGTCGCGGATGCCTGTTGAGCGCATCCGGGACCTTGTCGATGTGTGGGCGGACCGCTACGGTGATCTCTGCGCCGAGCAGGGCATCGAGTACGTCATGATCTTTGAGAACCGCGGTGATGCCGTGGGCGTGACTTTGCATCATCCTCACGGACAGATATATGCCTTTCCGTTCATCCCCCCAATACCCATGGCTGAACTGAAGCGCTCCTCGGAGCACCTGACCAGCACTGGCCGATGCCTGCTCTGCGATGTGCTGGCCGAAGAGATGGCTGACGGACGCCGGGTTGTGTATGCGAATCAGCATTTCGCCGCCGTGGTCCCGTTCCATGCCAGGTGGCCGTATGAGGTGCACATCATCGCCCGCGAGCACGTTCCAAGCATTGCTGCACTCCCAGCCGAGCAGCGCTGGGAGCTGGCGTTGGCTCTGAGCGCGGTCGCTCGGGCGTACGACAGTCTTTTCGGCTTCGATCTTCCGTACGTCATGGTGATGCACCAGGCGCCGACGGATCCGGCGTATCTGCCGGTGAGCCACTTCCACATCGAGTTCTATCCGCCCAACCGCACCGCCGACAAGCTGAAGTATCTGGCCGGGTGCGAGTTGGGGGCGGGGGTATTCATCAACGATTCGCATCCGGAGGAGAAGGCTGCCGAGTTGCGGGCGTGCGTTTCTAAGCTCGAGGGGCAGTCGTGTGGGCCCGCCGACGGAGGTGGGGAGGTGGGCTCATGACGGTGGACAGCGGCGCGCTGGCCGAAAGGTTCGGGGAGCTCTTCGGGCGCATGCCGACGCTGGTCGCGAAGGCGCCAGGCAGGGTGAACATCATCGGAGAGCACACCGACTACTCCGAGGGGTTCGTCATGCCGTGCGCCATCGACCGTGGCGTGGCGGTGGCCTTTGCCCCTGAACCCGACGGTAAGATCGTCGTCTATTCGGAATACGCGGACGAGACGGCCCATGGTGGAGCTTGGCCGACGCCGGTCGGGTGGGTGCGCATCGACCTGGCCGACCCCGGCGCAGCCCTGGACGCTCTGCCTGTCGGCCACTGGGGGCGCTACGTCGCTGGAGTCGCCGCCAGCCTTGTCGAGGAGCGCCTGCCTGTGGGCGGATTCTCTGGGGTGATCGAGTCCGACCTGCCTGTGGGGGCGGGGCTGAGCTCGTCTGCCGCCGTTGAGCTGGCAGTTGCGGTGGCGCTGGTCGCGTCGGGCCAGTCGAACGCGGCTGCAATCGCCGGCGCCCTGGCCGATCCCAGTTTCCGCCGCAGTCTGGCCCTGGCATGCCAGAGAGCCGAGCACCAGGCGGTTGGGGTTAAGTGCGGCATCATGGACCAGATGGCCGTCGCCCTGGGCCGCGCCGGCCACGCGCTCTTCCTAGACTGCCGCACTCTTGACTACGAGCACGTTCCGCTTCCGCCCGACACGTGTTTGGTGGTTTACAACACTGGGGTCTCTCGGCACCTCGCCGGTTCGGAATACAACGTGCGCCGCGCGCAGGTGGAGGAGGCGGCAAGCCGGCTGGCGGCGTTCTTGGCGCCGGAGGGTGGTGTTCGCGCCATACGCACGCTGCGCGACGTGACCGCGGCCGACCTGGCCCGCGCGGCTACGGCCGATGCCTTGAGCCCGGTCCTCCTCCGTCGCGCGCGTCACGTGGTGGACGAGAACGAGCGCACCCGCCGCGCCGCGGCCGCGCTGAAGGAATGCGCCGCTACGGCGGCCACCACAGCCGGTGCCCTCATGTGGGAGTCCCATGAGAGCCTGCGCAGTCTCTTCGAAGTGAGCTGCCGCGAGCTTGACGAGGCCGTCTCCGCCGCCGCGCGCATCGCCGGAGTGTTGGGCTCCCGCATGACGGGCGCGGGCTTCGGAGGCTGCACCGTCAGCCTGGTCTACAATGAACATACAAAACCCCTGCTTGACGCGCTGCACGCGCTTGCCCACCCGGGCTCGACGTGCTACATAGTTCGGGCTGCTAACGGTGTGACTCTGGAGGTGATGTAAGCACAGGAGGCAACCAGGCAACCGAGTGCAACTTGAGGTATCTGACGCTAGGTTCCAAATCCCAAGCCTAAGGAGGTAGTTGAAGGATGACAAGGTCCATGATGGTCAAGCTCGCGGCGCTCGCCCTTATCCTCGCGCTGGCGTGCGTGCCTGCGGGCGCGGCTGTATCCGGCAATCTCGAGATCTTCTCGTGGTGGGCCGGCGATGAGGGCCCTGCTCTGGAAGCTCTGATCGCCAAGTATGAGGCGACCTATCCTGCAGCGCGTGTCATCAACTCAACGGTAACCGGCGGCGCCGGCGTGAACGCCAAGGCAGTCCTGAAGACCAGGATGCTTGGCGGCGACCCGCCCGACACGTTCCAGGTGCATGCCGGTCAGGAACTCATCGGAACCTGGGTCGTCGCGGGACGCATGGAGGACCTAACGTTCCTCTATGAGGAGGAGGGGTGGATGAACGTCTTCCCGGCCGGCTTGCTCAAGCTGCTCAGCACCGACGAGGGCATCTGGTCCGTGCCGGTGAACATCCACAGGTCCAACGTGCTGTGGTACGTGCCTGAGAACCTCAACAAGTGGGGCGTGAAGGTTCCCGCCACCTGGCAGGAGTTCCTGGAGATCGCCCCGACCCTGCAGGCCAAGGGCGTAGTCCCGCTCTCGCTGGGCGAGAACTGGACCGCCACCCACCTGTGGGAGTGCGTCGCCGTGGCTGCGATGGGCCCTGAGAAGTGGGACCAGCTCTGGGCGGGCAAGCTCTCCTGGAAGAGCCCTGAGGTGATCGAAGCCTGGAAGCTGTTCGGCGAGGTCATCAAGTACACCAACGCTGACGCGCCGTCGCTTTCGTGGCAGCAGGCCACCGACATGGTGGTGCAGGGCCAGGCTGCCTTCAACGTCATGGGAGACTGGGCCGCCGGCTACATGGCCACCACGCTGAAGCTGGAACCCGGAGTGGGCTTCGGCTGGGCAGCGTCGCCTGGCACGAACGGCGTGTTCGTCATGCTCAGCGACTCCTTCGGACTGCCGGTGGGCTGCCCGAACCGTGAGAACGCCATCGCCTGGCTGAAGATGCTCGGCTCCCGCGAGGCGCAGGACATCTTCAACCCGCTGAAGGGCTCCATCAGCGCCAGGATCGACTCTGACATGAGCCTCTACAACAAGTACCTGCAGAGCGCCGCCGCTGACTGGCGCACCAACGTCATCGCCGGGTCGCTCGCCCATGGCGTTGTCGCCAACGAGCGGTTCATGAACGACTTCGCAACGGTGATGGAGATCTTCCTGCAGACCGGTAACGCCGAGGCTGCTGCGAACGCCGCTGAGGCGGTCGCGATCCAGTCCGGAGTCATCACCAGGTAGACGCCCAGCTGGGCCGCGTCGGGGCGCGCTGGGCCCCGGCGCTGGGCCACGAGGTCGCCCCGGATCCGGAAGGTGTTAGCCGGCCCGGGGCGGCCCATCCTGGCCCGGTTTGGCGTGGCCTCGCCTGGCCGCGCCCAGGGGGCGAGAACAGACCGTGTGAGGTGGCGCCCATGCGCTTTCGCCTGAAACGGGACGAGCTCTATGCCGTCCTCGTGATCCTGCCGTCCATACTGCTGCTGGCGGTGTTCGTCTATGGCTTCATAGCTCAGACGTTCCGGGTGTCGCTTACCGACTGGGGCCAGACCGCCGCGCTTTCCCTGCAGCCCGAGATCAACTACGTGGGCCTGTCCAACTACGCCGACCTTTTCGGAGGCTTCCTCAACATCCGGTTCCGGCAGGACCTCACCAACATGGTGATGTTCACCGTGCTGTTCGTGGGGCTCTCTCTGGCCACAGGCCTCGTGCTGGCCTCGCTGGTAGACAACCTCATCTGGGGCGAGACTGTCCTGCGCACCGTGTTCCTCTACCCGATGTCGCTGTCGTTCGTGGTCACCGGCACGGTATGGCGGTGGCTGCTGCAGCCGCGCGGCGGGATCAACCTGCTTCCGACGCTGGTGGGCCTGCGGGCGGGGCAGTTCCTGTGGCTGTCCAGCCGCGACCAGCAGCTCACTTTCGACTGGGCGCTGCTTCCGCACTACGCCGTGGTAGCCCTGCTGGCGCTGGCGGCGGTGATGGCAGGGGCGGCGGTTCTCAGGCGTAGGCGTCGCCAGGCGGCGGCCTGGGGCGCCGCGGCTGCGATGGCCGCGGCGGTCGTCGCCACCGGCCTCAGCCGCCGGTGGCAGCTGCTGCCGTATTCAGAGGCGCACGGCTTCAGCACCGCCCTGTGGGGCGTTGTGCTGGCGGCGGTCTGGCAGATGTCAGGTTACACCATGGCGCTGTACCTGGCCGGCCTCCGAACTGTGCCTGACGAGCTCCGTGAGGCCGCCTACGTCGACGGCGCCAGCCGTCTCCAGATATACCGACACGTCGAGCTTCCCATGCTGATGCCCATCACCGTGAGCGCCATAGTGATCCTGGGGCACATCGCGCTGAAGATCTTCGACCTCATCTTCGCCATGGCCGGACCCGACCACGCGCCAACGTCGGTGCCTGCCATCACCATGTTCCTGAAGACCTTCCGCGGCAACCAGCTGGCAGTGGGCGCCGCCATCGGCACGATCCTGCTTGTCATCGTGTCGCTCCTGATCGTGCCCTACGTCGTCACTCAGTACCGCGGAGACGGGGGTGGCCGCGCATGAAGAGGAGGCCCAGTCTGTTTTCCGTAGCGGTGCAGACGCTGGCCGTGCTGCTGGCAGTGGCGTACCTGATCCCTGTCTACATGACGCTAAACACCAGCCTCAAGTCTCCAGCGGAAATAAATCTGCCGACCGCCTGGCAGCTTCCGTCGGAGCTCAATTGGGCCAGTTATGTCACGGCGTGGACCAGGTTCGCCCCATACATCAAGAACAGCCTCATCCTGGCGGTGGCGGCCACTCTCATATCGGCTGGGATGGGCGCCCTCAACGGCTACGTGCTGTGCAAGTATCCGTTCCCCGGCTCCGCCGTGGTGTTGCCGTTGATAGTTTTCGGAATGTTCATCCCCTACCAGGCCATCCTGGTGCCCCTGTTCCAGTTCCTGCAACGCACAAGGCTCTATGGTGGACTGCCGGGGCTTATCCTCGTGCACGTGGTGTACGGCCTTCCCATCACCACGCTGCTCTTCCGCAGCTTCTACGCGGAGATCCCAGACGAGCTCCTGAACGCCGCCAGAATCGACGGCGCCGGCTTCGCAGGGGTGTTCCGCCACATCATGCTGCCGCTGTCGGGCCCGCCCTTCCTGGTGGTGGCCATCTGGCAGTTCACGCAGATCTGGAACGAGTTCCTGTTCGCGGTCACCCTGACCAGGCCCGATGCCCAGCCCATCACCGTGGCCCTGGCCAACCTCGCGGGCGGGCAGGCGGTTTCCTGGAACCTGCCGATGGCCGGGTCGGTGCTGGCGGCACTGCCCACGGTGGCCATCTACGTGTTCCTCGGCCGCTACTTCGTCAGGGGACTGCTGGCCGGGTCGATCAAGGGCTGAGAGGCGGACTGGTGCTGCATGGTGGGTTTAGAGGCTTGTACTTGTAGACTGGATGAGGTCCGCGAGAAGCTAGCGCGCGTGCGCGACTTCCTCGCACGCGAGCGGCTAGACGCAGTGTGGTTCCGACGCGCAGACAACTTCGCCTGGATCACCGCCGGCGGCAACGCCAGGGTGAACTCGGCCTCCACCTGCGGCGTGGCGTCGGTGCTGGTTACGAAGGATGCGGCGAGGTTGGTCACGTCGCGGGTGGAGGTGGACCGCATCTTCGGGGAGGAGCTGGCGCCGCACGGCGTCGACTCCGAGTTCGAGCCGTTGGTGCATGAGTGGTGGGACGACCCAACGCACGTGGTGGAGGCTGCGGTGGGGCCTGAGACGCTGATGGCCGTGGACCGCGGCCACATGGCTGCGAGCCTCGCCGAGCTGCGCACGCCCCTCACCAGGTGGGAGGCGCAGCGGTATCCCGAGATCGGTGCAGGCGTGAGCGGCGTGGTGGAGGAGATTTGCTTCGGGCTGGTGCCGGGATGTGCCGAGAGGGAAGTGGCGGGCAGGCTCTGGGGAGAGTTGGTCGCGGCCGGGTTCGCCCCCACCGTGGTGCTGGTTGGGGCGGACGAGCGGATGCTGCGATATCGCCATCAGGTGCCTACGGGAGCGAAGGTTCGGAGGGCTTGCATGGTGGTGGTCTGCGCGAGCCAGGGGGGCCTGACGGTGGCGCTTACGCGTACTGTAAGCTTCGGGCGGCCGGAGGTTGGGCTGGCCAGGGCGCACGGGGCTGCGGCGGCGGTGTTCGCCGCCATGGCGGCCGCGTGCAGGCACGGCGCCAGCTACGCCGGCGTTTGGGACGCTGCGGTGGCGGAGTACGCCGCCCAGGGCTGGCCTGGCCAGTGGGAGAGTCATCACCAGGGCGGTCCGATCTCATACGGCGACAGGGAGTTCCTTCTCGACCCACGCTGCGAAGGCAGGCCACAGATCGCGGCGCCCACCGCGATGGCGTTCAACCCGTCCGTTCCGGGGGGCAAGTCGGAAGACACTTTCCTGGTCACGGAAGAGGGTAGGCTGCCGGTGACGGTGAGCTTGCCGGAATGGCCGCAGTCAAGTTTCAACCGCGACGGACTGGAGATCTTCCGCCCCGACGTGCTGGTTCTGTAGCGCCAGCGATCCGATGTTGTCGGGGGAGATCATCTTCTCGAACACCATGCCAGCGGCGCCGATGGCGCTCGCCTCTTCACCCTGCTCGGAGTTGAGTATGGCCGGCATGGCGAACCTGGTGGTGAAGGCTCGCCTCTCAACCGTGCGCCGCACTTCATCGAAGAGAATCTCGCCTGCCCTCGCCACCCCGCCTCCGATCACCACTATCTCGGGCCCCAACAGGTTCACGGCGTTGGCTATGCCGATGCCGAGGTAGCGCCCGGCTTCCGCGATGAGTTGGCGGGCGAGGGGGTCGCCTTGCTGGGCCGCCTCCGACACCAGCTCTGCCGTGATGGCGTCTATCCGCCCGTCCGCAAGCTGCCTGATGGACGTGTGTACGCCCGATGTCACCGCGCGGATGGCTGATGCGGCTATGGCAGGGCCCGCGGCCATCACTTCGAGGCACCCGCGGTTGCCGCAGGGACATAGCGGCCCATTGGGGTCCACGGTCATGTGGCCGAGCTCACCGGCGGTTCCTGTGCCACCTCCGTATATCTGCCCTCCTATCACGATGCCCGAACCGATTCCCCTGCCCACGTTGACGCAAAGGAAGTTGGCGCGGCCGCGGCCGGCCCCGAACATCGCCTCGCCGATGGCCATGGCCCGGGCGTCGTTTTCGACCCATGCTGGGAGGCCGAACCTATCGGAGAACAACTGAGCTATAGGCACGTCGTTCCAGCCTGGGATGTTCGGGGCGAAGACTGACACGCCGGTGTCTGCGTGGATCAGGCCGGGCACTGATAGTCCGATTCCGGCGATCCGCGGGCGGGGCGGGCCAGGCGGGCTCGGCGGGCCAGGGGGGCCAGGGGGGCTCGGCAGGTTCGGTCTGGCGTTGAGCTGGGAGATGCAGTCTTCAAGGGAATTGAAAAGAGCAGAGATGATGGCGTCGCGGCCCTGGTAGACATCTATTTCAACGCGCGAGCGCACGACGATGCGGCCTTCAAGGTCGATGATCGCCGCGATGGCCTTGCTGACGCCCAGGTCGACGCCGGCGATGTAGAAGGCCTCCGGATTGAACCTCATGAGGACAGGAGGCCGGCCGCCTTCCGATTCCCCGACCCCCACCGTGCGGACGATGCCGGAGGATTCCAGCTCCGAGACTGCGCTCGACACGGTTGCTGCGGTGAGGCCTGTTTCGCGGGCGATCTGCGCGCGTGACACCACCTTGCGGCGGCGGAGGACGTCCAGGACGGCCAGGGTGTTGAGGGCCTTCAGCATGCGAGTGTCCATCTTCACCATCCCCTTTGAGCTGTATTCGCTGACGGTTGGTGCATCCCTGCCGGATAGTAGGGTTTCCCGGGTGGCGAGGATCAAAGGGCGGCGGCGGCGTTCGACGTCACGCGGCTCCAAGGGTCACGCGCTGGCGAGGATCAGGAGGATCAGAGAGCACCAGGTGAGATGCGGGCCGGGGTTGACCGCGTGAGTCGGGGGGGGGTTCCCCATTGGAGAGGATAGAATTCGCGATGAGCCGCGCCGGTGGGGGAGGTGGCGGGATCTGACCAACACCATTGGGGAGGAACCGGCTTGTCGGGGAGCGGCAGGGCGAGCGCCGGCGGGCTTCGGGAGAGAAAGGAAGGCGGCGCGGGGCGCCGCCCTCCTTTGGCCGCAGCTACAGGCGTCGGAAGCGCGAGGTTGTGAGGGGGTTAGGTTTCGGAGGGCGGGCGTCGGGGAGGATTTCCCCAGCGGTGAGGATCAAATCGACGGTTTCGCTTACCGGTGTGGGTGATCGCCAAATCGGACCAACACAAATGAGCGACGAGAGCTCCGTCACGCGGCGACGGGGCCCGGGCCGCTCGATTTCAGGATCGAGAGGTTGGCGGCGCGGGGCGCCGCCTTCCGATTATCCCAGCTACACGGCTTGCGCTCCGGGGGATGCCCCGGCCGATGATCCGCGGTGGCTCGTCGGATCCGATCCGGTATGCGGATCTCCTCATTCGTGTAGTCCGGATTTGCCCATGCTGCTCACGCGTGCTGGGAATACGGAATCGAGTTCCTCACAGGCGAGCGCCTCCGCTTCGCCGCGCACCACCCGCGCCCCGCGCCCCGCGCCCCGCCGCGCCCGCTCGCCCCACCGCCCACCGCACGCCNNGCCCCACCGCCCACCGCACGCCCCGCCGTGCCCGCTCGCCCCGCCGCCCACCGCATGCCGCGCCAAGCGCACCCCGCACCCGCCCGTGTTCTGGTTAGAATACCTAGATGTAGGCGCGGAGGGATTGCCCGGATAAACTAGAATAGTCTCAAGGCGAAAGTCTTTTGGAGAACACAGGGGGAGATCCCGTGAGGTCCGTTCTTGTTGTTGCTGATGAGGTGCGCCACGCGCTCACTGCGGGCGCGCCGGTTGTCGCGTTCGAGTCGACGGTGATAACGCATGGTCTGCCGTATCCCACCAACCTGGAGCTGGCCCTGCGCATGGAGGAGCTGGCCCGCTCCGCAGGTTGCGTGCCGGCCACCATCGGCGTCATAGACGGCGTCATCCACGTGGGTATGACCCGCGCCGAGCTCGAACAGCTAGCTAGCTTGGCCGATGCTGATGTTGTTGCCGCCAGCGGCCCACCCGTGAAGGCCTCGTCCTTCGACCTGCCCTTCGTGGCCGCAACCGGCAAGTCGGCAGGTACGACCGTTTCGGGCACGCTCTACGTGTGCGATCTTGTGGACATCAACGTGTTCGCCACAGGCGGCATCGGCGGCGTGCATCGCGGCGTCGGCGAAACCTTCGATATCAGCCACGATCTGCCCAGCATAGCCTCGTCACGGGCCATCACGGTGTGCGCCGGCGCCAAGGCCATACTCGACCTTCCGAAAACCCTGGAATATCTGGAGACTGCCGGGGTGTGCGTGATAGGCTTCGGCACCCGCCGGTTTCCGGCGTTCTACTCCCGCGACTCTGGCCTCGATCTAGACCACTGGGTGGAGGGGCCAGACGCGCCGAACGTGATCGCCCGGGCGTTTTCCATCCGCAACGAGTTCCGTGCGATGCTCAGTGCCCAGCTTGCCACGCCTGACCCGACGCAGCCCGCGAACGTGACCGGCGCTGCGGGATACGGTGGGGGAATGCTGGTGGTCGCCCCGGTGCCCGCCGAGCACGAGATCCCAGCGGCCGAGATAGAGGGGGCCATACAGCGGGCCGTGGCCGATGCAGCAGCTGCTGGCGTGCATGGAAAGGGCATCACTCCGTTCATATTGGAGCAGATGAACCGCATAACCGAAGGCCGGTCAGTGCGGGCCAACCTGGCTCTGTTGGAGAACAACGCCAGGGTGGCGGCGGAGATCGCCGTCGCGATCTCTCGCTGCGCCGACCCGCATGGCCGACTAAGGAAGAAGGAGGATGTGTTCTTCATATGAACGAAGCTGAGGTGGTTACTAAGATAATCAAGGAAAGGCGGAGCGTGAGACGGTTCCGTCGGAATCCTGTGCCTAAGGAGATCATCGAGGACATAGTCGACTGCGGCCGCATGGCCCCAAGCGCCCGAAACGACCAGCCGTGGGAGTTCGTGGTGGTGACCAACCAGACCACCCGCGAGGAGGTGGCTGCCGCGGCCACATACGGCAAGTTCATCGCTGACGCGCCGGTGCTGATAGCGGCCTTCGCACGTCCCACCCGCTGGTTTGTTGAGGACACCTGCGCCGCCGTGGAGAACATGCTCATAGCGGCAAAGGCCTATGGGCTGAGCACCTGCTGGGTGGCTGGGCAGAACGCTGAGTACGCAAGAGAGGTCTCGCAGATCCTGGGGGCGCCTGACTCAGTCCGGCTTGTGGCGCTGATCGCCATGGGCTATTCGCACCATGACCCCAAACCCTTCAAACGCCCGCTTGAAGAAGTGCTCCACTGGGAGCGCTTCTAGGAGAAGCGCATGCGGCCGGCTTCTGTCATTGCCCGGTCTGCTCCAGACCGCAGGCGCCTTGCGCCTCGGATGGCGATCGCAGCAATAGTGATCCTCATCTCAGCCGGCGCCGCGGCCTCTATGCTTGCGGCGTGGCTGCTTCCGTCGGAGCGCCTGCTTATGGCGGCGACCCATAGCGAAGCGGCGCCGCTGGAGCTCGACCCTGCAGCTGCCGACAGGCTGTACCGCATTGTCAGGGACTGCGAGCTCTTTGGCATGACCGACCTGCCCATCCGTCTGCTGGGCTGGGCGAAACCCGCCCCGGCAAGCTCAGCGGGCGTCACTGCGGCGCTGGCCCGTGAAGCGCACATGCAGGTGCTGGAGGAGCACGGAGGCCAGTGGTCTTCTCGGATTCAACTTGAAAGACTGAACCGCCTCGCGGACGCGGTGGCCTCCGCGGCGGGCGATCCGCCGGGATCGTACAAGATCACCTTGCTGAACTCCGCCGTGGTCAACGCCTTCTCCACCGCAGACGGAAGGATCTACATAACCCGAGGACTCGTCACCAGCTCCACCGATGATGAGCTGGCAGTGGTGCTGGCCCATGAGATGCACCACATACGCTCCGGGCACTGGGTGAACTGGTGGCAGCTGGAGCTCGGCGAGGACCTCGACGAGGAGCTAACCGAGAACGGCCTGGCACCGGTGCAACGAGATGCTGCAGCCGCCCTGGCCGCGCTGGGGGCCATGACGCCTGACAGCGCGGTGTCCAGCTACGATCAGGAATTTGAAGCCGATGCCGTCGGCGCCATCTCCGGACGCAGGTGCGGGTTCGACCCGTCTAGCATATACTCGGCCCTCACTAGGCTTCCACAGATGCCGGTTACCAGCCATCCCAGCGCCACGCACCGCATCGAGCGGGTGCGGCCCGTGCTTGAGGGCATGGAAATGAAGCACTGGCAGGCTGCCTTCGACCCGGTGCAGGTGGCGGTGAACGCGGTGGCCGAGACGATGGAGCCGGAACCCGGCGGTGTGCGGGCGTTCGTGTCAGGCATGGACCGTCTGGCCGCTGCCTGCCTTGAGGTGCTGAACCATGTCCGTGTGCTGGAGCGCGAGATGCTGCGCTCGCGCTGGCTCGGAAGAGGGCGCACGGAGGTGGAGCGGCGCCTGGTGGGCAGGATGGCTTACTCAGGCTCCGCCGTTGCCGTGGTCGATGTGGGGATCAGAACCGGTTTCGGCAGGGAGACAGCAGGCACTGCAGCACAGGTGTGCGGCAGGGTATGGATGGTGAAGCTCGCCGGAGTGTGGACGCCTCTCCTGGCACAGACGGTGCGGGCGGCGCAGGTAGCGCAAAGGGTGCAAACGACGCAAACGGCGCAGACTGCGCCGACGACCGGCGGGTTTGGAGGATCCAGCGCGCTCCGCGGCGGCAACGTCAGTGGGGGCAGCGCGGGGAAGCCGCTTTCCGGCTGGCTGACCACCCGCGACGAGCTCGGCCAGGCTTGGCGCCGTCACAAGGATGGTAGCGCTGAGCAGAAGGTGCTGAAGCAGGCCGCCGCGTGGCGCGACACCGCGGTGACGGATTTCGCCGAGCACCTGGCTGTATACGCTAGGGGTCGGCTGGAGCAGTCGGTGCAGTCGATGGAGTCGGTGCAGTCCATGCAGTCGGCCGCGCAAGCCGCGGCACCCGCCGCGCCGGCCGCGCCCACGATAGACGCCGAGGCCCGGCCCGCGCCCGGCACCGCGTCACCCGCAACAACCCCCGCCGACCCCCAGACCGGACAGACCGGAGCCATAGAGGCCATGGGCTGGGCCATGTACCTGTCCGGCCGCGCTAGCGCTGCCTGGCCTGCCTGGGACGTCGAGCTGGTCCTACACAGCGAAACGCTGGCCACCGTGTCGTTCTGCTCTGCCATCGAAGCAGAAGGACTCATCGTGGCCAGCGCCAACATCACGCTCACCCTCACCATTGAGGACGGCGAGTGGAAGGTGGTCAGGGTCAGTTGGAGCTGAACCTCACCACCACCAGAACCTGATCCGATCCCACCTGCGACAGCGGCTGCTCAACCGCGGCGCCCAGTTCCTCAACTATCCTTGACACCACGTGCTCCGCCACGCGCCGCTCCACTGCCAGGTGCGCCACCTGCGCCACCGGCTCCACAGGAGATCCCGCATCAGGAGATGCCGCATCACCCGGCACGAACTCCAGCGCGCTCCCGGCCTGCGCCGCGATCTGTTCAAGCTTCAGGCGCATCTCGTCATTCAGCACCCCTGCCAACACCAGCTCAGCGGTGTCCATCACGCCAGCGGCCACCGGAGCGAACCCCCTCGCCGCGGGGGCCAACGGAGCCGCCGGAGCCGCAGGAGCCGTACGCGCCACAGCCGCCCCAGCCTCTCCCGGCGCTGCAGGCGCCGCAGGGGCCATAGCCAGCGCCTGGTCTTGCGCAGTGTCAGCTTCCGCCGGCATAGTCTGGCTGAACATGATCGGAGCCGGCTGGTCAGGCGCCACCGGCTGCCTCGGTATCAGGTTACCGATGCCGATGACTATCGCGACCATCGCTGCAGCGGCCAGGCCCATGTACGCCATTGGTATCCTCGGCAAGCGCAGCACGCGCTTTTCCTGCACTTCCGGGTTGCGATCGCGGCCAGCGCGTCCGGCGCCAGCGCCGCGTCCGGCATCAGCGCCGCGTCCGGCGTCAACGCTGTGTCCACCGCTCACGCCAGGCTCCGCCCTTCGCCGCGCCGCGTCAGCCTCGCACGCAGCCATGAAGCGACGACGCAGTTCATCGCGGAACCTGGGATCGGCCTGACGGCGATACATGAGCGCACGCTCAACCGAGCACGTGCCTGTCGCCTCGCGATCTCTCATATCATCAGCGCGCACCTGCACTCACCTCGTCTCTGTTCACAATCGCCCTAAGCGCAGCCACCGCCCTGTTGATCCTCGACTTCACCGTGCCCAGCTCGATTCCGAGGCGGTCTGCAATATCCTGATAGCTCAATTCCATGAAGAACCTCAGCTCGATAACGGCCCTCTGCCCCTCGGGCAGCTCATCCAGCTTGGAGTAGACGAACCTCGCGAAGTCCTCGTCCACCGCCTGCTGCTCCGGGCCAGGCGAGCGATCCTCAAACTCCCTGGCTATGGAGTCGCCGTCGTCAGTTTCGATGTCCGCATCTATTGACAGCGTGGTACGCCGACGGCGTATCATGTCCATGATGGCGTTGTTCGCCACAGTATATATCCACGTGGAGAACTTGGACTCTCCCCTGAACGAATCGATCGACCGCACCAGCTTGAGGAAAACCGCCGACACCGCGTCCTGCGCGTCCGAATCGTTGCGCAGTTTGGCATAGGCAAGCCTGTATATTCGGTCAAAGAACCTGTCATACAGCACTTCCATGCCTCTGGGGTCGCCGCTGAGGTGCAGCTCGACCAGCTGCTCGTCTGTGAGATCATCGTATCGGTGCTGCACTCAGTTCACCTCCTCCAGAAGCCCTGGATGTGTGCGGATTTTGCAGGCACCATACGATTATACTCCGTTTCGCATGGTGTTCCTGCATGACCTGCTGGAAGGTGTGAACGAGCTTACCACCAGTCTATAGGTTACGACGTAGGTTTCGAGGAGGAGTTCCAATGGGTTTCAGGTTCAGAAAGACTGTCTCCCTGGGAAAACTCGTCAGACTGAACATCAGCAAGTCAGGCATCGGCGTATCTACTGGCGTCAGGGGCCTTCGCCTCAGCGTGTCGCCGGACGGCAAAGTCCGCTCCACAGTCGGCCTGCCCGGCACCGGCCTTTCCCACACCAAGGTCATTGGAGACTTGACGCCCAGCCAGGCCGGCGCCGCCAAGTCCAAGCAGCAACGCCAGTGTCAAGCCTGCGGCAAGCGCGCCTCAGCCACAGACCGCTTCTGCCGCCACTGCGGCGCCCGGCTCGTTGCTCCTGGTCAGTAGGATGGCTGAGGTCAGTGGCCGGCGATGCTCACGCTGATCACCTTTGCCCCGCCGGGCGCGTTCAGCGCACCTTGGCCGGCCCAAGGAGGCGGGCAAAGCAGGCACCGCCCGGGGCTCGCGCCGTTCACTTGCCCCTCCAGCACCAGCAGTCCAAGGAGCCCCGCAGGGGCTTCTATTCCTTTTCCCTGAAGACTGGCGTACCCCACCGTCACGCCGCCGGGCAGGCGGCCGAGGAGTTCGGGGTCATGCACCGAGCCCGCCCTCTCGCAGCGGAAGACTGGCGTGTCGGCCGCAGCATTGGCGGGAGCCCCGGCAGGTGAGACCGAGTGCCGGATCGCAGCCAGGCCGCGATCGAGGTGGAGGGGGCGCGGGCGGCCGTCGACGCCGGGGCGGTTGTAGTCCCATAGCCGGTAGGTGGTGTCTGAGTTCTGCTGCACTTCCGCAACGACCACGCCGCCTCCCAGGGCGTGCACGGTGCCTGGCTCGATGGGGATGACGTCTCCAGGGGAGACGGGAAAGCGGCGCAGGCAGTCGATGACTGCATCGTTCCGCCCGGGGTTGGCGAGGGCCGCGTGGATGGCGTCGGCGAGGTCGTCCACGGTGACACCGGGCTTGAACCCGCGGATGACGTAACCTCCTGGCTCAGCGTGAAGCACGAACCAGAGCTCGCCCTTTCCTGACTCGTCTGGTGCTAGGCCGGGAAAGTCGCCGGCTGGGTGGACCTGAATGGAGAGGTCGTCCGACGCGTCCAGCAACTTAACCAGCACGGGGAGGTCGACGGCGGATGAGGTGGCGTGCCCGCGCAGAACGCGGTCGAGGGTGAGGCCCGCCAGGGGCCCGTTCGTCACGGTGCTTGGCAGTTCGGGGCGCGCCGAGAGCGCCCATGCTTCGCCCACGGGCCCTGGCGGTAGGTTGGGATACCAGCGGGCCAGCCTACGGCCGCCCCATGGGCGCGGGTCGTAGGCTGGCTCCAGTTCAAGCACATAGTCAAACGGCACCAGCGATCACCCCATCTGCCCAGATGCGGAAGAGGCTGATGCCGCCCATCGTCAGTTCTCCTCGTTCAGGATGGTGATCCTGCCCTCAAGCTCAGGCGCCACCGTCCCGACGGTCCGGAGGTACTCTGTGAACGCGTCGCGCAGCCACAGCTTCGTGTCGGCCACGATCTTGCAGTCCACCAGCATCGTGTAGTAGTCGCCGCCTCCGGTGAGGAAGTCGTTGGCCACGACCCGATACACCTTGTCAAGCTCGATTGGCTTGTCGTCGACGGTCACCGACACGATGCGCGAGCCGGCTGGCTGCGCTGCGTCGAAGGTGTACTTCAACCCCGACACCTGCAGGAACTGGCCTGCCGCCCCCGGATATGCGCTGACGCCGTTCTCCAGCGCCTGCCAGATGATCTCGCCGGTGGCCTCGATCACCACGACCCTGTTGTCGAAGGGCAGGATGGTGTAGATGTCCTTCAGCGTGATCGGCCCGGGCTGGATGGAAGCCCTGATGCCGCCGCCGTTCTGGAAGGCGATGTCGGCCTCGGTGACTGCCGCGAGGGCGTCGGCCACCAGGTTGCCGAGGTTCGACTCCTTCAGCCGCACGGTGGCGCGCTCGCCGTCCAGGAACACCTCGGTGTAGCCGATGGTCTCGCCCATCTTCACGTCCAGCTCGGCGACGTAGCCCGCTACCAGCTCCGATACCACCGGGTGCTCAGGCAGGTTCTCGGTGATGAACACGTGGCTGGAGTTGAAGCCGATGATCTCGTCTCCAGAGAAGTTGATGTTCAGCACCACCACGGCCTCGCTGTGCTTGCCCGGGGAGATCAGCCAGGCATCGCCGATGAGCTGCGGGAACGCGACGACGTCGTTGCCGCCGCCCATGACGAAGTCGATCCCGTCCACCACGGTGGACAGCTTGTAGTTGTCGCCGTGGGTGTGAGCCAGCACGATCACCACGTCGGCCTTACCGCGCACCATCTCCACCTGCTCGGCCGCGGCCTCGAAGTGGTTCTTGAAGGTGATGCCCTTGACGTTGTTGGGGTGGGTGAACACTGCACTGTTGTGGTCGGTCAGGCCTATCACGGCGATGCTGCGGCCGGCCCGCTCCAGCATGACGCGGGGGAGCAGGTAGGCGGGGTAATAGCCGTCGCGATAGGTGTTGGCCGACAGGAAGGGGAAGTCGGCCAGGAGAGCGTTGCGCTTCATCGTCTCCTGCGGGTAGTCGAAGTCGTGGTTGCCGATGGCCATGGCGTCATAGCCCATAAGGTTCATCACTTCGATGACGGGCTTGCCCTCGAACAGGTTGGCCACGTTGGTGTTGTACGGTGCGTCACCGATGTCGAGGAGCACGACGTTGGGGTTCGCGGCCTTGAAGTCCTCGACGAACTTGGCCAGGCGCGACATTCCGCCGATGAAGTAGGTGGACGTGCCGGGCTTGTACGGCTCCAGATGGCCGTGGATGTCGGAGGTGACCAACACCGTCACCGTGGCGAACCCGTCGGGATCGGCGAAGACCGCGTTGAGGATGCGGGCCGCCTCCTGGCGGGTGACGGGCGCGGCAGCGGCATCGCCTGTGACTGGCTGTATGCCGAACTCCGCGGCGAGAAGCGCCGACCGGTCAACCTGTGCGTCGACGCCGAAGATCACCCTGGCCATGGCGTCAACGAAGAACCCGATGGTGGCGGGCTCGTCTGGGCGGAAGAGTCCGTCGCCGGGATCCACTGCTCTTACTTTGTAGAGGCCTTCGATTGACTCAAGGAGGGGGTGGGTGGTGATGTCCGATGCGGAGGGGACTGCGAAACCTTCGTCGATAACCCCAAGGGGATCGGTGTACTCGAACTTCTTCTGGACGGGTTCAGGGGTGATTAGCGGCTTGATCTTGGGTAGCTGGAAGCTGCGAACCAGTGCGTCTGCGGCTTCGGCTCGAGTGATCACCTCGTCGGGGCGAGTGAGCGTTAGCTCCTGAACGACGGCAGCTGCCGGGCGCGGGATGATGGTCTGTGCGCCGGATGGGACGACAAGCCCCACGAACACGCAAGCTACTAGGGCTACCAGCACCACCAGTAACAGCACACTGCGGCGAGTCCAAATACGCCTGTTCTCCATTGTACCAACCTCCTTTGATGGGGTAATCTTGGAACGGGACATTATTAGCTTCGTTGGCGTTTTTTCCTCCTGCCCCAAGGACAAAATTGTGCCGCGAAGTCGGCCGCGCCGCAGACACGTTGCGACCTCTCCAAAGCCACATCGCGACCATGCGGCGGCGGTCGTCGCCGCCGCTGTGCCATCCCGCTCGACATGACTTCGCCTGAACCAAGCAGGCCCCTGCCGCTCGACGGAGAATCATACTTCGAACGACATACTACTGCTGGGAGGTGCACTGATCATGCAGCAATTCGAGGCGGTGAATACGGCCGGCCGCATCCTGCTGGGGCCGGGGCCGAGCGGCGTTCATCCCAGGGTGCTTCGGGCCTTCTCGATGCCCACCATAGGCCACCTGGACCCGGAGTTCCTTGGGATCATGAACGCCACCAAACAGATGCTGCAGCACGTGTTCGGAACTGCCAACGAGCTCACCATACCCATCTCCGGCACCGGCAGCGCCGGCATGGAGACCGCCTTGGTGAACTTCATCGAGCCCGGCGACAGGGTGTTGATCTGCATCAGCGGGCTGTTCGGACAGCGCATGGCGGACGTGGCCTCGCGTTGCGGCGCCCAGGTCGATACCATCGAGGTGCCCTGGGGCCAGAGCGTGCAGCCTGACCAGGTGGAAGAGGCCCTCGCTGAGGCCGAGGCCAAAGGCGGCAGGGTCAAGCTTGTGGGCATCGTCCACGCCGAAACCAGCACCGGCGTCCTCCAGCCCGTTGCCGAAGTGGCGAAGATCGCCCACGCCCACGGCGCCCTGATCGTGGTCGATGCCGTCACCAGCCTGGGCGGCGCGCCAGTGGACGTCGATGCGAACGACCTTGACATTGTCTACAGCGGAACGCAGAAGTGCCTGTCCTGCCCGCCTGGGCTGGCGCCGCTCACCGTGGGCCGGCGCGGCCTCGACGTCCTCCGCGCCCGCAGTACTAAGGTGCAGAGCTGGTACCTAGACCTTACGATGCTCATGGCCTACTGGGGCGCCGAGAGGTTCTATCACCACACCGCTCCGGTGAACATGATTTATGCTCTGCACGAGAGCCTGCGCCTGATCGTCGAGGAAGGGTTGGAGGCCCGCTACGCCAGGCACAGACTGCACGCCGAGGCTCTGAAGGCCGGCCTCGAAGGCATGGGGCTCGCGCTCTTTGCCCAGGAAGGCTTCCGCGCCCCGATGCTCACCACCGTCACGGTGCCCGAAGGCATCGACGAGGTGGCGGCACGCAAGCGCCTCCTGGCCCAGTACGGCATCGAGATCGGCGGAGGCCTCGGACCGCTGAAGGGCAAGATCTTCCGCATCGGCCTGATGGGCTACTCCTGCACCAAGACAAACGTCATGTTGATCCTCACCGGGCTGGCGGAGGCCCTTGCAGCGCAGGGATTCAACGCCGACGGCCGCGCGGCCCTGGAGGCCGCAGCCGTCGTGTACGAAGCCTCGGCGTGAACCACGTTGCGCGCCGGATGGCACTCACAGCTTACATAAGGAAAGCCGGCGCCTCAGCGCCGGCCCTACCTTTGCCAAGCTACACGCGTTGCCACATCGCCGCGCCCCACAAGCGCCACAAGACTGTCGGCTTTCCGTGCCGCCCTCGTGTGTAAACGACCAGCCGGCGGGTCGGAACCGTGCGAAAGCGACTCACCCATGGGGCGGCCTGAGCAGCCACCGTGAGGGGGCTGGGCCCTACGTTATCTCCACCACCCGCACCACGTGTTCAAGGCCGTCCCCGAGCAGGCTCAGCGCCAGGCTCGGCCTGGTGCGGGCGGCTCTATCCTGCTCAAGCAGCGCGTGCGCCTCTTCGACGCTCACGGACTGGAACCGCACGTGGTCTCCGGGGCGCAACTGCCCCGCGATGTCCAGGTCTGCCGAGGCGAGGCACGCGATCTTGGTGTAGCCACCCGTGGTCTGCCTGTCTGCCAGCATGATGATGGGGTTGCCGTCTCCAGGTATCTGAATGGCGCCGGCGGGAATCCCATCCGACACGATGTCGGCGCCGCCCTTGTGCGCCACAGTCGGCCCCGCGAGCCGCGCGCCCATCCTGTCGGTGAGCGGCGTCACCACATACACCGACGACGTGAAGGTGGTGATCCCGTCCTCGGTGAAGAGGTGGTCCTGCGGGCCCATCACCACGCGCAGCATCACGGCGCCCTCCGCAGTCCCCGCGCTAGCCAGTGCCGCCGCCCGGCGTATCAGGGCCGCGGTGGCCCAGTCCCGCGCGGCGCTCGGGTTCATTGAACCTGGAGACTGGGCCTGGCCGCCAGCCGCCGTGATGGTGTCGCCGCTGCGCAGTGGCTTTCCGTCACCGTCCAGGCCGCCCATCTTGCCTCGGCCAAACGTAGACGCGCTCCCCAGCACCGCCCGAGCCGCCACGCCTCCCGCCACGGCCAGATAGACCCTGGCTCCCCACGCGGCGTGGCCGATGTTCAGGGTCTGGCCAGCCTCGAGCTGAACGGTGGTATAGGGCTGCGCCGGCACGCCGTCAACGTCCATCGGCGCCCAGGCGCCCGCGACCGCCACCAGCACGGGCCGCAGTGCCACGGCAGAGAAGCCTCCGAGGGTGATCTCGACCCCCGGGGCACCTAAATCGTTGCCCACCAGCGCGTTTGCCACCTGAAGCGCCTCGCGGTCCAGCGCGCCGCCGGGCGGCACTCCGTACTTCATCCTTCCGGGCCGACCCAGGTCCTGCACCGTGGCCAGCGGGCCCGTAGACACTATCTCCAGAACCTCCACCTCAGACCACCTCCGGCGGCGTCTTCGACTCCTGCGGCGGCTCGGTGGGCACGAACTTCACCATGTCGCCTGCCCGCAGCAGGCACGGCGGGTCGGACGACGGGTCTGCGAGCCTGAGCGGGGTGCGCCCGATGATGCGCCAGCCGCCTGGGCTTGCCAGCGGATACACTCCGGTCTGGTTGCCGGCGATGCCCACGGAGCCGGCGGGAATCAGCGTGCGCGGCGTGGTCAGGCGCGGCGTGGCGATGCGCGGGTCCATCCCGGCAAGGTAAGGAAAGCCCAGCATGAAGCCGATCATCTGCACCTCGTAAGTGGGCGCGATGTGTATGGCAATGACCTCTTCAGGCGAAAGCCCAGCGTGAGCCGCCACGTCTCCAAGGTCCGGCCCATACTCCCCGCCATAGTAGACCGGAACCTCCACCACCCTGCGCTCCACGTTGGCGTCGCCTTCGCTCTCGGCCGCGGCCACGATCCGCTCCACAGCCTGCATCGCCTCCGCCGGCCAGACCTCCTCCGGCCTGATCACCGCCAGTGTGGACCGGTACGTCGGCACCGCCTCCACGAGCCACGGCAGGCCCGCCGCCTCCAGAGCCGCCGCCACCCTCTGCGCCCTGCGGGCCAGCTCCGACGAGATCACTTCGCCGTACTCGATGACAATAGCCCCGTCGCCTGCCCAGCGCAGCACCGGTGCCGCCGCGGTCCGCTCAGCCTCTCCCACCGCGGAACCCTCCCATGCCGGTGATGAAGTCCTGCACCTCGCTGTCGGGGACGTCCGTGACGAACATGTGCCCGGGCGAATGCGTGATCACAAGCTCCGGCTTGGCGGCCAGTGCCGCCGCCTGCGGCGTCACCCCGCACGCCCAGAACACAGGTACCTCGCCCTCATACACTGGCACGCTGTCGCCGAAATCCGGGCGCCCCAGATCCGCGATGCCAATGGCCTCCGGCGCTCCGACGTGCACCGGGCCTCCATGCACCGCGTGCATGGCCGCCGTCACCTCGACGGCCTTCGCCACGAGCCTGCCCGGGATCGGACGCATGCTCACCACCATCGGGCCGTGGAAAACCCCCGCCGGGCGGCACTGCATGTTCGTGATGAACATGGGCACGTTGCGGCCGAGCTCGATGTGGCGCACTGGGATCCCCGCGTCCAGCAGGGGCTTTTCGAAAGTGAAGCTGCAGCCGATCAGGAACGACACGAAGTCGTCCTGCCACAGGTGGGTGATGCTGGCGGGCTCCTCCACCAGCACGCCGCGCCGGTAAACCCGGTACTTCGGAATGTCGGTGCGTATGTCAGCCCCGGGCGCGCTAAGCGCCGGCTCCGGGTTACCCGGTTCCAGCACCTCTATGATGGGGCAGGGCTTGGGATTACGCGTCGCGAACACCAGGAAATCGTAGGCCAGGTTCTTCGGCAGCACCACCAGGTTGGCCTGGGCGAACCCCATGCAATGGCCGGCCGTGGGGCCTGTGTGCCGTCCCGTCGCCACTTCAGCCCTGAACCGCTGCGCCGCCGATCTGTCCAGGCTCTCGGGCATGTTTCATCAACTCCAGTCCGACAGAGGTAATACTTCGATGCCTGCGTCCTCGATGGCCCGCCGCACCGCGTGTGCCACCTCCGCGGCGTGGATGGAGTCGCCATGCACGCAGAGGGTGCGGCAGTTGAGCTTGATCACCGAGCCATCGACGGCCACCACAGTCCGGTCCCGCGCCATCCGCACCGCCCGGGCAGCCACCTCCTGCGGATCGGTTATGAGGGAACCGGGCTGCTTCCGGCTTACGAGAGTGCCCGCGGCGGTGTACGCCCTGTCAGGGAAGGCCTCCCCTGCGAAGGGCACGCCAGCCTCCAGCGCCGCAGCCTCCATGGCTGAGCCGGCAAGGCCCACCAGCACCAGTCCCATGTCGAGCCGCGCCACGGCGGTTGCGATGGCCTTGGCCAGGGTCGGGTCGACGGCGGCGCGGTTGTATAGCGCGCCGTGGGCTTTCACGTGGGCCAGCTTCACCCCATGGGCGCGAGCGACGGCCCAGAGGGCGCCCACCTGGTACAGGATCGAGTTGTGAACCTCCTCCGGCGACATGCCCATGTCGCGACGGCCGAAGCCCGCAAGGTCAGGGTACCCCGGGTGCGCTCCCACGGCGACGCCCAGGTCAGCGCAGATCCTCACAGTTTTCGCCATCACGTCGGGGTCGCCAGCGTGAAGGCCGCAGGCGATGTTGGCGCTGGTAACCGCAGCCAGGGTCTTCTCGTCGAATCCCATGGTCCAGGCGCCGAACGACTCGCCCACATCGCTGTTTATATCGATCGGCATGCCGATCACCTCCATTAACGGTGTGAAAGTTCGTCGCGGCGCAGTCGGGTTCCTGCGCGCAGCGGCGCTCGGCGCAGGTATGGGGTTTGGGGCTATCCTCTCCATTGAAGACTGGATACGATATGATGTTCCTGTATGGTCGCGCATGGAAAGGCACATTGCTGTACCGCAGACTGGAGGCGACGAGATTGATAGAGCGATTCGAGATGCACCCGGGATCCAGCGCAAGGCACGTCATCGGCGTGATGAGCGGCAAGGGCGGGGTGGGCAAGTCGTCCGTCACCGCGCTCACCGCGGTGGCGCTGGCGCGCCGCGGCTACCGCGTGGGAGTGCTTGACGCCGACGTCACCGGCCCCAGCATGCCCCGGATGTTCGGGGTGACAGGCGCCGACGTGCCGCCCGTCGGCCGTGAAGGCCGCCCTGCCGACGAGATACTGCCTGCGGTCACCAGGAGGCTCGGCATCAAGGTGGTGTCCATCAACCTGCTGTTGGACGACGAGAGCGCGCCGGTGATATGGCGCGGGCCGCTACTGATGGGCATGATCCGTCGGTTCTGGATCGCCTCCAACTGGGGCGACCTGGACTACATAGTCATCGACCTGCCACCGGGCACCAGCGACATACCGCTGTCGGTGATGCAGTCGGTTCCCCTTGACGGGCTCATCGTGGTGACCTCGCCGCAGAGGGTTGCCGCCATGGTGGTGGCGAAGGCGGTGAACATGGCGCGTATGCTGGAAAGGCCGGTGATCGGTCTTGTGGAGAACATGAGCTACGTGCAGTGCCCCGACTGCGGGCGCAAGATGGAGGTGTTCGGTCCGTCCACCGGCGAGGCCCAGGCGGCGGAGCTGGGCGTCTCCTATATTGGCGATATGCCCATCGATCCGCGCCTTTCGGAGCTGGCCGACGCGGGACGGGTTGAGGATTACGACCACCCCATGCTCGATGCCCTTGCGGAGGCGGTGGAGCGGGCGACGGTCCAGGCGCAGTAGGGGGGCGTTCCGCATAATATGCTCCTGCAACACGTGACTGGAGTTACGGAGGTGGGAGCATGTTACGCGTAAACCCGAGGCTTCTGAGAGCGGCGGCGCTGGTCGTGACGGCGTGCCTGGGCATTGCCGTGCTTGGGGCGGCGCCGGCGGTGGCTGCACCGTTGATCACGGTGAGACTGTCTGAGGTGGTCAGGTCCATATTCTACGCGCCGATGTACGTGTCACTGGCCAAGGGATTCTTCGAGGAGGAGGGTCTCAAGATAGACCTCTCCACTGCGTGGGGCGCCGACAAGGGCGCTGCGGCGCTGGTGTCGGGGTCGGTGGACATCGGCTTCTTCGGCCCGGAGGCGTCGGTGTACATCTACAACCAGGGCGCGCCCGACCCGCTGATCGGGTTCGCTCAGCTCACCCAGATGGACGGTTCGTTCATGCTGGCGCGCACGGGCATGCCTGAGCCTTTCAAGTGGGAAGACGTGAAAGGCAAGACCATCATCGGCGCCCGCCTGGGCGGGGTGCCCCAGATGGTGCTGGAGTGGGTGCTGAAGAAGCACGGGATAAAGCCGTTCGAAGACGTCAACATCGTGACCAGCCTGGCCTTCGCGGCGGCGCCGGGAGCGTTCGCCGGCGGCATGGGGGACTACATCGCGCAGTTCGAGCCGGCCATGACCGAGCTGGAGCTGCAGGGCGTGGGCAAGATCGTGGCGTCCATGGGGGTGGAGGGCGGCGAGATCGCCTACACCGTGTTTCATGTGAGACGAAGCCAGCTCACGCGAGACCGCGACATGCTGATTCGGTTCACCCGGGCCATCATCAAGGGCATGAGGTGGGTGGAGGAGCACACGTCAGAGGAGATCGCGGAGACGGTGGCTCCGTACTTCCCCGACACCGACCTTGACGTGTTGGCCCGGATAGTCCAGCGCTACCGCGACCAGGGCACGTGGCCGAAAACCCCTGAGCCGTCGGCCGCAGGGTTCGCAAGGCTGCAGGAGATCATGATCGAGGCCGGAGAGCTGGAAGCTCAGGTGCCCGCCAGCATCCTGCAGACCCAGGACATAGTGCGCGCAGCTCTGGAATCGCTGAAATGACGCGAAACAGCGCTTCCGGCGCCACTCCCAGCGCCATACGGCTGGACCGCGTGTCGCTGGTGTATCACACCCTCGAGGCGGAAACCGTAGCCCTGGCCGACGTCAGCTTCGAGGTGGCGCCGAAGGAGTTCGTGTGCATAGTGGGGCCCAGCGGGTGCGGCAAGAGCACGGTGCTGTCGCTCATCGCGGGTCTGCTCAAGCCGACTTCGGGGACGGTGGAGGTGGCTGGAAAGCCCGTGACGGGCCCCGGAGGGAACGTAGGCTACATGCTGCAACAGGACTGCCTTTACGAGTGGCGGACGATACTCGGCAACGCCCTGTTGGGGCTCGAGGTGAAGCGCGCCCTGACCCCTGAGAACGTCGCGGCGGTGAAGGAGATGCTCCGCAAGTATGGCCTCGGGGGCTTCGAGAGGCACTATCCCCGGCACCTTTCGGGCGGGATGCGCCAGCGGGCGGCGCTCATCCGGACGCTGGCTATACGGCCGGACGTGCTGCTCTTGGATGAGCCACTGTCGGCCCTGGACTATCAGACCAGGCTGGCCGTGTCGGTGGACCTGTTCAACATCATGAGGTCGGAGGGCGTGAGCGCCCTCATGGTGACGCACGACATCTCAGAGGCCATAGCCATGTCAGACAGGGTGCTGGTGATGACCAAACGCCCTGGCAGGATCAAGTCGGAGCACGTGATCCAACTCACCTGCGACTGTCAGACCCCGGTGGGGCGCCGCGAGGCCCCCGAGTTCAGGACCTACTTCAACGCCATCTGGAAGGAGCTGACGGAGGATGAGGCCGCCGAACAGCATGTCGGATGAGCATCGCGCCTTCCTCAGAAGCCTTGCCAGACGGCGGAAGCTGATAACCGCCGCGCGGTTCGGGCTGCTGGTGGCCCTGACGGTGCTGTGGGAGGTGGCGGCGAGGCTTGGCTGGATCAACGCCTTCATCGTGTCGTCGCCCTCTCGGGCGTGGCAGGCGGCGGCGAACCTGTTCAACCGGGGAGAGCTGTGGCTGCACCTGGGGATGACGGTGGGGGAGACCGCCATCGGGTTCACCGCAGGCACGCTCATCGGCATCCTTGTGGCGGTGCTGCTATGGTGGTCGGATACCCTGTCGGAGATCCTGGACCCTTACATCGTAGTGCTGAACGCCATACCCAAGGTGGCCTTGGGCCCCATATTCATCGTCTGGATGGGCACCAACGTCAACGCCATCATCGCCATGGCCATAGCGGTGTCGGTTATCGTCACCATCATGATGATGTACGTGGGGTTCAAGGAGGTCGACCCGGACCGGGTGAAGCTGCTGCGCACATTCGGGGCCAACCGGTGGCAGATCCTGACCAAGGTGGTGCTGCCGGCAAGCGTGCCCGTGATGATAGCCGCCCTCAAGGTCAACGTGGGCCTGTCGATGGTGGGCACCATCGTCGGCGAGTTCCTGGTGTCGCGGGCAGGGCTGGGCTTCCTCATCGTGTATGGTGGGCAGGTGTTCAACATGAGCCTGGTGATGAGCTCCGTGATACTGCTCTCCATCGTGTCGGTGATGCTCTACTACGGCGTGTCGGCGCTGGAGAGGGCGGTGCTGAGATCGAGGGGGTGACCCGTGCTCAACTCTAGGACTGAGAACAAAGCCGGCGCTGAGGCGCCGGCTCTCTCGTATCCGGCCGTATCCAGCATGTTAGTCCACGCGAAGCAAGACTATTCGGCCTTCGAACCCGCCGCGACGGTCACGCTTTTCCGCGGCAAGCTCGAGTATGTGGTCAACGGTTAAGCCCTCGCATCGCGCCAGGGCAGATACGACCTCCACTATGTCGCACAGCTCCTCAACCTTGCCGGTGGACAGGTACTCGTCGACCTCCTCAGATAGCTTGGCGCGGAGCAGATCGCGACACTCGTTGCTGGACGCGACTCGGGTGACTGGGGTCTTGCCCGATGCCTCTATGATCTGGGGGATCTTGTCCCTCACAAGCTTGTTGTAGACGATGCTCATCCGCGCTCCTCCTCAGGATACGGAACCAGGGCTGGCTTGATGTTGCGGACTCCGCCGCGGGGATCGGGCACGTCCCCAGTGTACCTCGGGATGAGGTGAACGTGCAGGTGGAAGATGGTCTGACCGGCGGCCGTGCCCACGTTGACTCCGATGTTATACCCATCAGGGGAGTATCTGACATCAAGCAGACGCTTGACCTCCGAAAGCAGGTGGTTCATGGCATGCTGCTCTTCCTCTGTGGCCTCGAAATAGGTCGCCACGTGGCGCCTTGGGACTATGAGTGCGTGGCCACGGTTTACCGGGAACCGGTCGAAGAGGGCCAGTGCCAACTCGTTTTCGGCGATTATGTCGGATTCGGGGACGTTGCAGAAGACGCATTCAGGCAACGGTATCAGTCCTTTGCGCTAGTCTTTGAACCGGCGGCGGAAGTAGTCGATCCTTCGGAACTCCAGTATATCGCGGACATGAGACGCCAGGGCGGGGCTTAGAGACGGATGAACCTTTCCCTCGATATACATCACGCGGTTGATCTCATCGTACCTGAAGAACTTGCCCTTCGACAGGTAATTCACAGGGTTCTTTCTGGCCAGCCTGGCGAAGTCATCGATGGCCCAGTTTCGCCAACCACGGTTGCTGTCGTCGGTCAAGTCCTTCTCGTGAAGGGGATTGCTCTTGTAGAACTCTTTCATGCTCTCGGCTATCTGAACTAGCGTGGCAGTGGGCTTCAGCGTGCCGTCTCTCAGAAACGCGGCTATGGTGGGGGGCTTGTATGCCTTCGTGAGTGAGGTTCGCTCGACCTCTCTCAGGAACGCCTCGGCTGGCTCGCTCAGCCATGCCGACTCCTCGTCGGTAAGCTCGCCCAGAGAATCCAGGAACCTAAGCCACCCGCTTCGGAGGTACTCCCTTATGGGGATGTCACTGCCCTCGTAGACATCCACCCGGGTCGGCCGGCGGCCCAGCGCCGTCTTGATGCGCCAGTAGGTGTCACGCAGCCTCTCCGGGAGCGGATCCCTCTTGGCCAGCTCGTCGAAGAGCTCGATGACCCGGAAGTCGAAGTTCACGGTGCACCCCTCGGGATACTCCTCATCCGTTGGGGTATGACGCGGGGCCTCACGCTCCAGCCACGGGTTCTCGCCTGCCAAGAGGCGGGGCAGGTGATGGGCACGACGGTAGTTGCCGATGAAGTCGATCACCGTTAGGCTGTGTTTTCCTGGGTGTTTGCGCAGGCCGCGGCCAAGCTGCTGCAGGAAGACAACATAGGATTCCGTTGGGCGCAGGAACATCACTGTGTCCAGCGACGGTATGTCTACGCCCTCGTTGAAGACGTCCACTGCGAAGAGCACCTTGATGCTGCCGCGCTCAAGGGCAGCTATGGCCGCGCTCCTGTCCATGCCCTGGTTCGTTGAAGACTGCCCGCTGTGCACCGCAACCGCCGGCACGCCGTGGGCAGAGAAGTACTGAGCCATGTAGTCCGCATGCTTGATCGAGACACAGAAACCCAAGGTGCGCTCGCCCGCCATTCTGAAGTAATGCTTGAGCACCAGATCAGCGCGCTCGATGCGCGAAAGCTGGCGCTCCAAGTCTTCAATGACATAAGCCCCGTTGGACACGCGCACCTCATCGTAGTCGGTGGGATCGTTGACTGCGTAGAACGAAAACGGCACGAGCAAGTCGCGCTCGATCGCCTGCTTGAGAGATATCTCGTAGACTACATTATCATCGCATATGGTGAAGATGTCCTTGTTGTCCATCCTGAACGGGGTGGCTGTGAGGCCCAGTAGGAACTTGGGTCGGAAGTAGTCGACCACCTTACGGTAACTCTCGGCGGCTGCGTGGTGGAACTCGTCCACCACCACGTACTCGAAGTACTCGGGATCGAACAGCTCCAGGTGCTCGGTGCGGCTTAGTGTCTGGACTGTGGCGATGAACACGCCTGCCGCAAGGTCCTTGCGCTCGCCTGTGTAAAGCCCCAGGGTGGATTCGGGACGGACCTCTGAGAAGACCTTGTATGCCTGTTCCGCGATCTCCTGCCGGTGTGCCACGAACAGCACGCGTCTGAACGCCAGCGAATCGAACGCTGCGATATGGGTCTTGCCCACACCTGTTGCTGCCACCACTAGCCCGCGCTGCGCGCCTTCTTCCCGCGCTCTCTTCAAGTAATACAGCGCTTCGATCTGTGCACCACGCGGCTCCGGACGGGATGGCCGGTAGACCACGGCCAGCTGCGCCCGTGCAGCGTCAGCAAGGCGAACCACCGCAGGTTTCTTCCAGACGATGGAATAGCTCTTGAGGACCTCAGGCGTGATAGGTTCGGAACAGTATTGGAACAGAGCATCGAAGGTATCGCTAAACTTGCGGTAGTCATCGGGGTGCTCCTTGCTTGTAAAGCGGTAGTTCCACTCCACCGCATCTGTTAGCGCCGACAGCGATAGGTTAGATGAGCCGACGAACACTTCCGCATCACGTCCGTAGTCGAACAGGTACGCCTTCGGGTGGAACGCCTGCACGACGCCGTTGTAGAAACGCATGTCGATGGCATCGCCCAGCTGGTTCTTGAGGTAGTAAAGAGCGGATGGCTCAGTGATAGAGAGGTACCTTCCTGTGAGGAGGCGAACGGTGGCGCCGCGGTCTGCGGCAAGCTTCAGCTCGGGCGCAATGAGCTTCGCCCCTGACTCCATCACGAACGAGACGGCGAGCCTGATAGACTCGGCTTGCCGTATGGCCTTAACCAGCTTTGGATGCAGATGATCGTTCAGCCCTGTTATCGCATTCATCGTCATGAACTCCGGCTCATCGTCAAGCTGGACGATATAGAAGGCCACGTCGGACGTGTCATCCACTCCCTCCCAGGTCCACCTGGGCCTCGGGTTGTTAGTCGGGCTGTCCGGCGTTTCGATGGTCACGACTGGCGGCGTGCGGTCGATCATCGTGGAGACTGGATCGGAGAACGCGCTCCAGTTGCCAGCCTCGTCACGAGCCCT
>LFRM01360250.1_pt1 | contig 39007 bp, 44 predicted proteins | sample 618341 | NCBI WGS metagenome assembly LFRM01 (sample SAMN03654438, study PRJNA283298) | anaerobic digester metagenome | isolation source: pool of bioreactors CSTR01a, CSTR02a, and CSTR03a thermophilic anaerobic... | place: Denmark: Kgs. Lyngby | collected 2014-05-21 | reverse complement strand
GTCTAATTTTAGATGCGCCCAGGATTTTAGGCCACTGGCTTCCCGCCTCAAGAAGGGGCGGGATTTCCTTGGACTATGGCATATTTATCTCTACGATAATAACTTTCTCCCAGGCATACCCATCTACGCATTTACGGGCTTCTTCGTCTGTTTCTACCCCTAAACACATCATGTCATCCACCAGGTCATCATAATCTTCCGACTTGATATAGATTCTTTCTTTGTTGATGCTCTCACAAATCTCTTCTATTCTTGATTGGCCCCAACTAGCCACCCAGGAGTTAAACTCGTCCCCTGGAACACACTCAGTATCCACAAGCGGAACTATTCTTAAATATGGGTTTTCCTGTATCAGTTTCAGTAGATTTTGGATGTTTTTTTGTTGCACTTTATTCATTGATTTATAAGCCTCCTTTATTTCGCATACATAACATAATGCGCACTTCTATATCGCATTGTGTTAATTTTCACTCGCCAGCGATGCTCCTCACGGCTCCCGTAAGAGCGTCAAAAGTCAAGATATGGGCATTTATATCCCCGTTGGTTAAAAGGATATTCAGAACGCTAAATATTAGCGTTGCAGCCATATCATTGGCTCCGATGTTCTGAGGGTTCTCCAGAGCATTTAAAGCACAATTTCTTGGTGCTTCAATTTCAGCTTCTTCCATAGACTCAGGGTAAACAGTGCCTACAGCTTCCAAAACTATTTCATCGGTCTTATAACCAACTACAATTTGGCCAGTGAATTTTCCGTTACCCGAGTCAATGTAGATAATAGGTACCTTGGAATTTTCAAACACTTCCTGCATAAGTTTTCTGGCGCTGTTGTTATCTACACAGCCGATAAGAACCCTGCAGGAGTCGCTTATTTCCGGAAAAAGTTCTTCCAAATCCTTGGCAGATTCAACTTTAAGTTTTGCTGATCCAATAGGAACGCCAAAGTGGCTTCCGTATCTTTGGGCCAAAACCTCAGCCTTATTAAGACCCAGATCAGATTTAACGAAGTTTTGACGGTAGAGATTGATTTCTTCTACAATGTCAAAATCAACCAAGTTATAACCTCGTTCTCCTTCCCGGAATTTCCCCAGGGTCATTAGTAGTCGGGCCAGCTTGGGAACCAGATAACCTCCGGTTCCCCCGCACCCAACTTGAAGGATTGAAAAGTTTAAATAGGGTACTTTCATAAGATCAACCCATTTTTTCAAACTTTACGCCCGCAACAAGGAACTTCTCACCTTCTTCGGGCTTTGCCCATACAAAAGTGGCCCGCTCCTTTGTTAGCTCGGAATAACCCTGGGTTACCAGCCACTGGCGAATATCGCCAATGGTAATCTTTTCTTGATCCTCCGGAGCAACGTAGTCGTAAGTTTCATTGTAGATTTTTACTTTAAGTTCCCGAAGATCCAATACGGTTTCATCCGTAAGTCGTTCTACAGTTGACTTAGTTGCCTCTTTACCCTTCCCTTTCCTTTGCGTTGCACAGGAATTCTCTGCGCATTGGTTCTCCGCACAAGGGCTCTCTGGTGGGGCATCGAATTCCGCACCAAACAGGTTTTCCATGCCATTACTCATAATTACCACTCCTTCTCCCCGATTTAACGGGATTTTATTAATTTTTGAACATAAAAAGGCGGGCTAATAGCCCGCCTTTAGGATTTGGTTAAGTGTCTTTTTAGCTGGCACTAGCCAGTCGTTGGGAAAGTCTTTTCCCTGCAAGCTCTTAAACAAAGAATCTCCGTCTAAACCTGCGGTGTTTCTAAAAGCATATGCTCGGGTGCTTGGCATAGCTTGTATAGCAGTCGGTATCTTGAATAGTTCCCAAGGCTCATTTATCTCTATACGGTTACTGCCCATACAAAGATAACCGTTTTCCCCACTAACATTATAGAAAGGAAAACAATACAGCGGCGTTTCTGGCCGGATAATCTTTTCTGAAACAGCCCATATATGCGTGGCCATTAACTGTTTATGTCTAACTGAAAATTTATAAACAGCTGACGGAGTTCCTACATTTTCAAATATGCGTTCTTCATAAATAACTGTACTTCTGCACGCTGGCTGATACATAATAAGTTCATATCTCTGATTATCCTCTGGATATTTAATAAATCCAATGGTGTTAGGCGGAAGAACAGGAGAAGGCTCAGGTTCCGTATTCGCCTTTCTGCCAATTGATTCGTTTAAGGCTGTTACTATGTCTATAATCCTGACCTTTTTCCAATGGGATACACGGCCCTTTTTTACTTCGACAAATGCACCATTATCTTCAAGGCGTATATTGACGATCATAATCTAGCCCCCTTCAACCGATCAATCTGGACACAGATATCAGCAAAATCATCTGGCTCTGTTTCCCACCCAATAACTGCTATTCGCCAGTATCTCCTACCGTCGGTAGACATTTCGGCGGTAATGTGAATTATATTGGGATGGTGAACCAAATTAGCGATAGCCTTATCAGCTTCCGGATCGTAGATTATGAACTCCATTATCACGTCAGTAAGTTCGTCTACAACTATTCCATTTTTATAAGGTTGTTTTTCCAGCCATTCATCGACATCAAAATAACCCGTCAGATGAACCATATCGTCATTCTCTAAACCAAAAACAACCATGGCAATACTACAATAAAAAGCATCATTAGTACATTGACCGCAACCGCAATATCCAAATAAATAATCGTAAATGTCATACCCTTTGTCTTTAAGACGGTATAAGCACATCAGATTATCTATTCTGGTAATTGCAGTATAGAGGTCTTCTTCTGTTAAGTCCCATTGGTTTTCATACATACTGACTCACCTCCAATGAAGGTAGTGCTGCCAGTATGCCCTCAAGTTGATTGATTGTTTTTATGTTGTTCGATGCGTCTAGCACTATAGACCAGAATTCATCGCCGTAGGTGTCCCCGTAGCCATAGTTCCATAGTAGTTCTCGGAGCCATAACCAGTCCTCTCGGGGAATCTTTTCGATTTGCTGGTTCACATATGATTCGCTCATTATTAAATCAAATAAGCGACCAGCTTTAACAGCTTTATCCGATATGCTTTCGTAAGGAGGCAATTCCGGAATCTTATTTAATCGCCTCTTGAGCTGCTCGATTTTAATATACATTTCCTCACTCCTTTACCCGGCATAAGCCGGGTGTATTTTTTCCGGCCATGCCGTATAAAGGATTGTTTTTACTGCCGTGACGACTCCCCGTAATAAAGTCCGAGGCTTCTCGGTTCATCTAGCCCGCAAGACTATCCCCGAAGGCTCCGTCCAAGCCTCATCACGGACAGCGCTCTTATCCCCGTAATAAATTACAGGGTCGCTGGTGATTAGAACAATCCCATGCTCTTAAGGGACTTGAATTGTCCATGGCCCACAATAACGTGGTCCAATATTTCAATCCCCATAATCTTGCCTGCCTCAATTAATCGTCATGTTCATCATATTTTCCACTCCTTTCCCCGACTTAACGGGATTTTCTCGTTTTTTATTAAATAAAAATGCCCTCTTATAAAGAGGGCTATATCCGACCATGTTTTTTCTCTCTAAATTAATTTTTGCCCATTGCGGATTTTTCCCGCTCACAGATGTTTTCGCTGCATCAGACTATATATCCCGTTCCCGTCTGAATACAGTTCCCACGATCTTGCGGATTTTCTTTTCCAAAACCAAAAAAGATTTTCTGAAATCTTCTTTGGTTTTGGTCTGGATCGGCTCCCCGATAACCGGCCCAGACCGATCTCTGGCCAGAGAACCTACTCGGACACGTCCCCGTCGCACCCTTTCGTTTTACCCAACTCTTGGTTTTGGGAATAAAAAAGCCCCACGTCGAGGTGAGGCTTTTAAGATTAGGCAAACAGCACTAGTTGGTCACTGTTTCGTTGGATTTGTTTCTTTTGCCGTGCTGTTAATTCCGACAAATCAACGTTGTTTCTGGCAAGTGCTTCGGCCAGTGTCATAAGGCGAATTGTTTCTTTCTGGGTTATCACTGGTTTATCCAGAAGTTCAGCCACTTCCGCCTTATACTGCTCAAAAATATCGTTGCTGTTTAAGGCGACAATATTATCTTTGAGCAGTGATAATATGTCATTAAACATACTATCGTCCTGACCGAAATTCCTTAAGCCTTCATTAGAGAGATTGCCTTCCAAAATCCCTGCGGCATTTAACTTACTGCCAATAAGCTGGAAACACTTCTCTTGAAGGGTGTCCTTGTAGCACAGGAAAATAATCTTTACTGGATCAGTCTGTCCTATGCGCCAAGAACGGCTAGAAGCCTGTCTTACCGTGGCCGGTATATACCCGGTCTGCATCCAGATGATGGTTTGAAACTCAAGCAGATCAAGTCCAGTTTCAACCAACTCGGGATGACAGATAAGAACATTAATTCCTTCTTTGACCTTGCTTTTAACCCATGCTTCCCTTTTTCGGGTTGTGGTCGTTGTTGATCTCAAAGCCTGTACTCTGGCGCCAGGCACCTGCGAACAAACCCATTCCAGCCGCGGGATATGGTCTCTAATGTTGGTATAAGTAGTGAAGACTAAACACTTCCTGCCTAATTCCAGTTCCGCTTTAAGTATTTCTTGTAGTTCCTTTTCTTTGTTGTAAACTTTATTTCGATCCATCTGTGGAATAGGTAAGTATAGTGAATAGTCCGGTTTAACTACGTTGATCGCCTCCTGTCCGTCCACTATGTCCGGAAAAGATAGACAGGTATGAAGCATGATACTGGCTACCTGGCTACCTCCTTCCCTTATTTCGTGACGGAGCCGATCTTCTAAATCATGGTAATGTTTTGCTAATTCCTCGTCCATTTCCACCACGTTTACATATTCTTTCTTGGGTGGTAGATATGGAGCCACGTCAGATAGCTTCAAAAAACAGGTGCGTTCTATAAGCCATTCTGGAAAGGTATTAATAGTGTAACCTGGTAGTGGTTTGACTTGTGTGCGTGTGTTTTTAGCCCTTGAGCTTGCACCATATTCACAGTCGCCCTTGCTCTTGATGGTCTTGAGCCAAAAACCGTACTCGTTTTGAAATTTTGTTCTGGATTCTTCGTCATGGTTAAATCCTTTGGCTTTGAACTTAACCGGTTCCAGTCTCCAAAGTAGATAGTACAGACCGTTGGCATATCCATCAGCCAGGGTTCCTGTCATAGCTACCACTTTTTTAACTTTACTTATCACGCCGCCGAAGCCTAATCCTTGGGCAGTTGAGCCCTTGTACTTGTGTACTTCATCGGCAATGTAGTAAGTAAAAAAGCCTTTAGGAATTCGCTTCTTGATAAGATCTGCAATACTGACCTTGCGATAACCTTTCCTGTTGTTATCGGCCTGCCATAACATTTCATGGCAAAGCCGACACTTGTGGTTGCGATTATTGTGAATAGTGAAATCTTCCGGTGTCATTTGAATAAAAATTGTGTCACCATCAATTTTAGTGGGATAGGTCAGTATATTACCGCATTTAGGACAAACTGCAACGTCTATCATTCGATAGACGTTATTTTCTGCGTCCCAGGCTCGTTTCTTCTTGGTCAGTATACCAGGGCGACTGATATAACCGCTGCGCAGAGCTTCATTAGAAACTATCCAATATTCTGGTTCCTCAAGCGTATCTGCTTGGCGCCACTGGTTATAAAATTCCTCCCAGGGTTTATGTTTTTCACCAAAAAGATAAATCTTGGCTTGAGGTATCACTATTTCAATTTCGCGCGCCCACTTCTCTACTAAATGGCCGGGGCAGGTTACTATAGCACGGTAAGGCTTTCCTGCGGCATCATGATGACAGGCGGCAATTCCAATAGTTGTTTTACCGACTCCCATTTGCCCCGAAATAATTACATAGCCTTTTTCATTCATGCTTTTGGAGGCTGCTACTGCAATGTCTTTTTGCTGGGGGAACAACTTGCGCCCAAGTTTATCAAAAAACTCATTTTGATACTCTCCGGGCATATGCAGATACCTTACCCTTTGGCCGACTTTATCCCCGATTGACTGAGCATAGCGTTCTATATAATCCGCTATCCCTTCGATCCCGTCTAAGATCTCTTCCGGTGTATTATCTTCTTCGAGATATGATGCTATAATCTTTTCTGCTTCTTGTAGGAACAGATCCGTAAATAAAGCATTGGCTAGATAGAATTTTGCGGCCTGCAATTTCAAATGAGGGCTGTATATTCTGCACTTCGTGAAATATCCAATCTTTTCACCAGCTTGTATAATCCGGTCCATACACTCATGAAACTCTTGATCTATTGGTGTTGGACTAGGTACATTTAATTCCCTTAAGTGCTGGTATGCGCGTACATGCAGATCATCCTTTGTTATTCCCCACAACAAATTCTCTTGCAATATAAAGATTTGCAAGCCTTGCTCGGTTTTTACCTGGGGTAATAACTTGAATGATGCTATCGGTTTATACAAGATAGCGCATAGTTCATCTTCCTGAAACAACCGAAAGGTTTTAACCAGTCTTCGGGCCGAACCATCCATGAATTCGGCGCGAACAGACTTAACGGAAATTTCCGGTCCTATTATGGATAGAGCTGCAATATTTTGTCCTCTTGTAACTACAAAATCGGAATAAACTTTTACTTCCCTATTATCGAGGATATACAACTTTCCACCCCTTTCGCCTGCCCGAAGGCAGGCGTTTAATCCTGCCTCCGGGGAGGCTGAAAAGAGCAATTACCGTATAGTTGCTATTCGGGAGCCATTTTCCCCCGGTTGCCGGGTGAGTATGTGGAATACAGTTGATGATACCTTCTGAATTTTGGTTATATCATCTCCCGTGTCCAAATCAACCTCATGTGAAGTTACTTCATGATTTTCGTATCTTCCTAAGAGGTAATGTCCCGGCATTTTCCCGTCAACATATCCACCTACGGCTAATAAGGCTAATAAAGCCTTATCTAGCAGGTAGGGAGCTGTTAACTGTCCCTGTAATACCGGCTTACTTTGGGCCTGTAGCACGGAAATAGTCTGGCTCTCATATAGGGCTAATTCCGCATCATAATGGTTTACACGGAATACTTTTACTGCCCCTGGGTTAATCGCAGGTACTTCATATAACGGCTTTTCTTGAAAAGCAAGCTCAGGCAGCTCACCTTTAGTTATGCGAGCTATCTGTTTTTTGAACCACTCCTCAGAAGCCGTCACTCGTTCCCGGGGCTTTTTTACGCCAAATATTACAATTTGACTAAACTCCTGGAATTCAGGTTCTGGGTACTTGAATACTTTTAAGTCCCGGTAGTTTTCCAATAAAAACTGTAAAACTGCTTCTCCCCTGTGCTTAAACAGGGTTATCGGTACCAAGTATTCCAATACCCCTCTAGGAGCCAGATAATTTGTGGCACGGTATAAAAATAATTCTTCGTACCGTTCGCCACCACCCGCTACCCAATCATACGGGGGATTCAAATGGATGAAGCCAAACGCCCGGTTTGAAATTGTGCTGTATTCAAACGGGCCGGCCAGCACCTTTATAAAAGGTCTGTTCTTGGCTTCCAATGCTCTGGTTGTGTGTAGTTCCATCCCAAACAGAAATTGGCCTGGACAGATTTCTTCCAGAGCATCCCCTGGACCGCAGCAAGGGTCAAATACTGTTGTTCCCGACGCAGGAAAAGACAAATACGACCGAATCATCGGCCGTATCCTTTTTTGAGTCGGGAAATACTGCATATTTGCTTGCGCAGCTAACCTAGACAATAATCAACCTCCTTCCCCAACTTAATGGGATTTTTTTATTTTGCACATAAAAAAAGCCCTCCTTACCGAAGGGCGCACCTATGCAAGTACGAAAAATTCAAAATTTTTGACCCCCACTCTTTGAATTCTTCGTTGATGGATATAATTAAGTTGTTTATAGTGACTACCCCTATTGTACTCATTTTGATTATACTTTTCAATTGTGACTCTAAATTAACTATTTTGGCATTCTGTTGGCAGTCCCCGATTTTGAGCGTAAGGTATCCTGCAGTGCGCTTACTGGAATATAAGTCACACTTTCTGGCGGTGTATATATCTCCCCAAAATCATTATTTGGGGTTTTCTTTTTATCAATTTGCTGCGGAGTAGTAATACCCCGTTTTCCCCAATCTTTGAGTATTGCAATCATGTAGTCTATTGTGCCGGCTTTCGAATGTGCAGCGGTCAATTCGCCGGCCTTAAATATCATTTCCTTGGAAAACTTGGCCCGCCACTCACGGTATAGATTTTGTTGAGCCTGGCCTCTTAACTTAAGTCCGGTAAATCTTTCAAATTCTTCTATTTCCGGATCTTTATCTATACTGGGGTAGAATTCCCCGGCAAGTATCCGACTGATTACAGAGCGAGTATCTTTCGCCAGTATTCCTTTTGGACTTACAATCTTACCCTGCTCCTTCTTTTCCTTAAGGGTCTTGAATACAAGCTCTATTTCTTCTTCCGTATATTCCAATAATATCTGGGCTATATCTGCCGAAAGATCAACTCCAAATATTTTTTGGAATTTCGCCATGATTTTTTGCTGGTCGTCTTCAACAGCAGCATTATTATTTATAGTATTACTATATATAGTATTATTAGTTGCCGGGTTCCCGACGACGGTTTCCCGTTGACGGCTTCCCGTTGACGGCTTCCCGTTCATGGATGAAACTGCGGTCTGACAAGGGGTTTCGGGTTTGTTATTATTTTCCATACCTGGTTCTGATAAATCCTCATCTAATTCATACTCATCCCCAAAATCAAATGGACGGTCAGTAAATATGTATTGATTATGAGTGAAACAGCCTTTTCCTGTGCGGCCTTTAATGATTAATAAATATCCACGTTCTTCCAACCGCTTTAATATGCCATTTACGCTTTCCCTGCCATTGGCATGACTGTCAATCAGGTCGTGCTTATAAATTGTCCATCCGTCAGGCTTACTCATTACATAAGCAAGCAAGCCAATATCTTCGTACCTGAGATGAGGATCATTAATCGGTTCGTTATCCAGCATTGTGAAAGATCTTCTTCTTACTTTTCTACAAATGTCAGCCATTACTATTCCTCCCACCAAAAATTCTTTTTAGGCGGGTTGCGTTAACTGTGTATGCTGGTTATAATGGAATTGGATATTATTCCATTATCTCTTGTGCGCATTCACATTTAACACAACATTCCACCAAAGCCGCGAACTCTCTGTTACCCCAGGGGGTTCGCCTGTTTTTTGCATAAAAAAGACCCCAAGGGGTCTTTTGGTATGTTTTTATGTATTTTACAAGCGCTTCTATCGCCTATATATTGCGGGTTAAAGGGCTATATACGGTCGTTGTAATTGACTTCTCGGTATCAATGTCAACGACCAACATTGGTTAAAACTTTTAGAGAATCGAGTAAATGCTCATTTATATTAATGACTATTTGTGTCCCAGGAAGTTCATTGGGTTTGTGATATGTGCCTTGAACTCTGCCGGATACTATAACTTGTGAAATCGTGGTTCGCACTAATTTTTGTTTGGCCTCAAAAGATAGATTGTCCACTTGTTCAATAAATTGTTGAGACATCTGATAGATTAATTGCATGTCTTTTTTCGTAAATTCTATTTTGCGGAGGTCTTTCTTTAATTCATTAAGTCTTCTTTCCAAGGATTCTTTTCGCTGCTTTAATTTTCCCAGTTTTTGTTTTGTATTATTATCCAGCTCTACTAATCCTGATGATATGATATCTACCAGCTGGCTTCGGCCTCGTTCAGTGTCCTGTAACTGTTTTTCTAATTTAGCGATTTCTTTTTTAAGAGAATCGTTGGATGGTAATTGCCCGCTTATCTCCATGAATAATCTATCTGGATTAGAGTATAAATCTACAATGTTTTCCCAGACTATATTTTCTAAGGCATCCGCATTAACAATTTTAGTGGGATAACAGCCAGGGATTCGATTGGTAGATGGTGATTTTCTGCATGTGTAACCCCGAACTATTCTCCCCCAATACTTCAATCTGGCTCCTCCCATTGGAGTTCCGCAATCGCTGCAGGTAACAATACCTGACAATAAATACTTCTCTTTGCCGTAACTACACCAGAGTCTGCGGGATTCAGCCAATATGGCTTGGGCTTTCTCCCAAACTTCCTTAGAAACTATTGCTGGCACGGGAATTATAATTGGATTATCTGAATTTTTCCGATATACCCATTCTCCCATATATGCACGATTCATAAGAAGCTGGCGAACTGTTTGCCGGAACCAGAATCCCGTATTTTTTTTGGTTGGGATGCCAAGTCTATTTAATTCATTCGTAATAGCTGCGGGGCTTTCATATGAAAGAAATCTATCAAATATATACCTGACAACTTCAGCTTCTCTTTCATTGATAGAGACAATGCCTGTTTCAGGAGAATAATCGTATCCATATAAGGAGAAATTCATTGGTATGAGTCCCTGTTTGGCTTTTTGCAGTCGGCCCCTAGTCATGCGTTCACTAATTTTTTCACGCTCATACTCGGATATTGCTCCCTTTATACTATAAAACATTCTTCCTTCGGGAGTATCCTGCCAGGTAAAATCCAGAAATTCTAATTGAACTCCGGCTTTCTCAAATTCTTCTGTCAGTATGAGCTGGTAAGACAGTTTCCGGGAAAATCTGTCTGGATCTCGCATAACTAAAAGATCTATTTCACCCTGGGCAATTAAATCCCGGAGTTTGTTTAATTCTGGCCTATCAAGTGTTGCTCCGGATATAGCCTCATCCCGAAATACCAGAACTTCGGTTGCTCCAAGTTCGATAGCCCTAGCATGGCAGGCTTGAATCTGTTCATCCAGGCTGTATCCGTGTTTGGCCTGTTCTTCTGTACTTACTCTTGCATAAACCGCAGCACGCATTTTATCCCTCTCATTTCAGCTGTTCTTCTGTACTTACTCTTGCATAAACCGCAGCACGCATTTTATCCCTCCCTTCTTATTTAGCATTCTCCTGAATTATGGGTTCCATTGGTTTGTTACCAGTAATAATTTGGCCATCCCGTATATACTGGTCTATAAATAATTCGGCTAATAATTTATATCCTGCACTGAGGCCATCCCCACCTACAAAGGCTAATCGGACATTTTGCTGCTTACCTGGGATGGTTACAAAATCATCTTTTTGCGTAGCAATACTTTTCTTTTTCAACTCCTTCAACTCCTTCCTTTTTGCAAAATAATTATGAATTTGTAGGCTTGTCATATTAGAGCAGAAAATGGAAAAAGCCGGGGCAACTCCGGCTTAGGCCATCATACAAGCATTATGGAAACTTTTTATCCACCATCAAACCAGCGATATTTTCAATGACACCGAATGGATCGATTACCTTGCTGATATATGAATCCGGATAATACTTCTTTAAACCTCCCCTTGTTACGGGATTTCCTTGATATATTGCTGTAATCTCTTTCTTAATTTCGTTCCGTCGATTAATGTAATAATCTCTTAATTCATCCTTAATTTCGGGCAGCATCACTGGCAGGAATGATCCTTCATCTTTTAATTGCAGTCTTTCCCACGTAAATATCTACCATGTGGGTGACTCCTCGGCCTTAGTAACATAAATGGGTTGTAATTCAGAATGATAGCACTTGGTGCAACAAGGAATATACCACTGATCGCCTATTTCCACTTGCTGTGTCGTGTCGCCGCTTATTTTTCGGGTATAAACTGCGTCATCCCCGCATCTCCACGCTTTTTGACAAGCGTGATTTTTTTCGTATAATGAAATTAAAGGTCACGGCCAGCTGCAACTGACCGTGACGTGGCCCGTTTATTTGGGCCGTGGATGTTGGGACCTCCGGTGCAGCGGAGGTTTTCTCTTTTCTGCCATAATCATTTCAAGTCTGAAAACGCTGAATAACTGGAGCCGCAAAACCTCTATGTAAGAGGTCTTGTCACGTACTGCCAGGATTAGCAGCGTAATACAGATTAAAACAATAATGACTAGAAAAATGAGCTCCAACAAGCTACACGCACCCCCCCCTTCCTTGAATTCAAGGAAAGGAACCAGGCTTCTCAGCCAGGTGGGGAAACGGGTAAAACCCACCGCATAAAGCGGATTTTAAAAACTTCCTCCCTTCTTAAAAAGGTTTTTTGTTTTTTACTCATAAAAAAGCCCCCGCAGGGGGCTGCAGACTGTCAAAAAACCCCGCTCAATCTTGCGATTTAGCGAGGTTTTTTGACAGTCTGAGGCGGTCCCGAACCATGTTTATGTTAATCAAACAATCCGGTATTATCCTCAACGATAGGCATTACCTCGGCTGATTTTTCGCGTCTTGATACGATTATCAAATATACAGCACCAACCAGGCACAATAGGATAAAAAAGAATACCGGATGATTAAAAGCGAGATTGATAGCCCCACCAACTAGAAAGCCGGCGGCTGAGAAAATCAACCCAATTAAACAGAATACGGCAATTATTCCGCATCCTAATAATAGGGTATAGAATAACAGTCCAAGTATTGGGGCTGCCCACGTTCCCCGGATATTTCCACCTATTTTATCAAGGGCAGTTGTTAGGTGCGTCCATTTCAACCTTTTGGGTGTAGTAATGATTTTTGGTGTTTCCTGATGGACTTCTTGATTTTCAAATAATTCCTCCAAACGAAACACCGTTACTCTTGGTCTCTTTTTAGGGGTTTCATTACTTTTATCAAAAAGCGTTGGTTGGATCATAAAATCTACTCCTTCCCTGAATTCAGGATTTTTCATGCTGTGTTCTAGGGAGATCCAAGAATACAGTAAATTTAGCAGGATATAATATGTCCCGGCCCAAAAGGGCCGGGTGATCTTATGCCTATGGCAAGGCAATTTTTATAATCCGGTTAAAAGTTGAATCCTCCAACCTGTCACCGAATTTATTAAGTATTCTCAGCAGGATCTCTGCCGGGGGTTTTCCCGTGGGGAGTTGCCCGTTAGCCAATGCCTTACTCCCGTGGCCAGCGGCCACGGATATTTTTAGCGGCCGCCGAACCCAGGCGGAGGATTTACACAGCTTGAACTTTGACGTTGACTGCGCTTAAAAACCGTTCCAGACGGCGACGGCTCATAAAGCCGTAACGGTTCAAGCGCTTGTCCAGAGCGTCATACTCATCCTCATCCAGGGAGAAATCCCCTGTTTCCATTTGAGCTAGCAAATTCCAAAGCAACTTATCCCGGGCAATTTTAATGCCCTTTTTCCTTGCAGCCAAATAAGCTGCAAGAGCTTCTTCAGCTCTAATAGTTGCTTTTTGAGTGCAGCACCCAAAGTTTTTGACCAATACTTCTGCAAAGGCTTTTTCAGCCTCACTCAAGCGCATTTGCGCCAGACAGTTTTTGGGGTAGCTTTGGGCATACAACCTAGCCCGGTTTAATTCCCGGTAAGCCTTCAAAACGTCTTTTTTGGACGCTAAAATACGTCCAATATTCTGCTTTTTGCTCAGTATCATACTGAACCCTCCTTCCCCGACTAAACGGGATTTTCTTAATTTTTGAACATAAAAAAGCCCCACCCGTTAGGGTGAGGCTTGAGGTTAGGCTGTTTTCTTTTTTTTGGGCTTACCGTAACCTTCGGGCGGTTTCTTCTGATGCTTGAAGGTCGGGTCCCCCGGTTTTTCAGTTAACCACTGCGTTAAAACAGGTTCTATAAAGGGTAGTTCCTTTATAAGATCCTTTACGCCTTCGGTTGAAACCGAAAAGGCTTTTAATAACTGGCTTTCGGGGAAATCTTTTAAGACATGATATATCCCGAACTTATTCCATGTCCTTTTGACATTTCCGGGGTAGATGCCAAACCATTCCCCGTTCAGCTCAAAAGGCCCGTTCGCCTGACAGTAATTTGACAGGACTTCCTTGGCCTGACCAAGCAGGGTTTCAAGATGGAGTAATATCTTTGCAACCTCCATAGCCTGTTCAGGACTGGTTATGCAGTCGGGTATAAGCACTCCTGCTTTTTCAGCGGTTTCCTGAGCGCACTGCTCCTTGAACCCACACCATCTGCATGCGGTTCCGGGTTTTTTAGGAAAACCGTTCTCCACCCCTTCTTCCTCGGCAATTTCGTAAGCAAAGTCAATTTGTAAACACAGATCGTTTGCCCACTTTACTGCCTGCTTGATAGAATAGGTATTCTTAAATACCGGTTTATCAAACTCTAGGAAAACATAAGCCCTTTCGGCATCTAATTCATCAGTTCCCCAGGCATATAAGGCCAATTGGGGTGAATTTAGATGTCTCTCATAGTCGTGGCCGGTCTTCCAATCCCAGAGATATTTTCCTGGGATAAGGAAGTCCACATAGCCTTGCAGGGGAACACCACAGGGCAGGGTTTTAACAAAATGCTTTTCTACTACAACATTTTCTCTGTTCGGTAATTCCCTCCACAGGCTCAGAGCCTTTATAGTTAGTTTTCTCAGATCGTTATAACGGTCTGAGAATTTAGTATAGAGTTCAGATAAATCTTTTCTGTTATATTTTGACAGTTCGCCGGCAGCTATGTCGATAATAAAATCGTCAAATGCTTCGGGATCTGCCAAAAGGTTTGTCGATATTGCTTCTGCTATGATGCCGTGGAGTAATTTGCCGTATTCCGCAATTTCACCTACAGGTTCTTCTGCCCCAAGGGCATACTTTTGATAGTATGCCCACGGACAGCTTTCAAATTTTTGAAGTCGAGTAATTGAAACCGGCCCTTCTAAATACTGCATAACCCCACCCCTTAAACAAATTCGATGTCGTCAAAGTCTATATCATCAATGGTGTTTTTTATAGGTGGACTTTGCTGGGCTAGTTGGCTTATAAGATTGCCCAGTCCCGCTACAATTTTCAAACCCTCAACAAAATGCTTTGAGGCTTGTTCAATTTGTTCAGCGGTTCTCAGGCGGAGCTTGTAGCGCTCTACACTAAACTCAGCCTTTATCTTATCCAGGGCAATCTCATTTTCTGCTCTTTCATTTTCAATATCAGAGAGCTGATTTAGTAAACTCTGGTATTTTCCGTCTTCCTGAAGCCGTTTTGCCAGTTCAATTTCTCTTGCCTCAGCGTTAGAAAACATTTTTTTGCCGTTCTCATCCACGGCAGAGGCAATTTCACTCATGAATTGGTTTTTGATCGTATCCAGTTTATCCTTAAGGGACTGGGCCCTGTTTTTCAGGGCCAGCCCTTTGGTTTCCAAGTCGGCTATTGCTGATGGATATAATTCAAAATCCATACCCATTACGCAACCCTCCTTGGATTCAGGATTTCCTTATATTTTTTCCCTGATTTCGTACTAACCTCACCAAAGTCGCAGATTATCCGGTTTCCTACCTGGATGTTTTGTGCTCGGAACACTGGTAATGACTGCCGAACTACAACATCCTTCAACGATTCCCCCGTAGTGACATCGGTTATTTCGACTTTTGCCCAATCACCTTTAGGGGACGGGACAATATTGTCCACCCGGTAACAGGGGATTCCAGGTTCCTCAGTAGACAGATCGGTATTTTCATCTGCCTCGGGATCATCCCCCGTGGCTATTTGTAAGGACATGAGCCAGGCGTATTTCACTGCGGCGGTTTGAGCTTTCATTACCGCCTTGTCGCCTGTATCCATCCCACACCCTATACCGTGGATTACTTTTTCCTCCCCGGTATCGGTGTCGATGAGAGTGATCTCCACTTCAACCTCTTTGAAATAAAGGGTATTACCTTTCCCGGTAACCCGTTCCCAGGCATTAATTATCTTGGGACGGGTCACGGTAGCAATACCATGCTTCACAAGGGACTTGTTGATTTTTTCAAGTACAGCCGACGCCGAAGCGTAAGTGTACTTGTCGTGTTGGTTTTGCGCGTCTTTCTGAACATACGCGCATTCCCTCATGACCTCAACAAGTTTTTTAGTGAGAGATACTTGTGCTGTCTGCACATTATCAGCCTCCTTCCCCAACTTAATGGGATTTTTAATAATTTTGGGTATAAAAAAGCCCCCTATTTCTAGGAGGCTTAAATCGCAGTATTTAGGATATATAATCCTTGAAATGTGTCATTACATCAATTTTCTTAAAGCGTCTTTAATATAATAATTAATCCCAAGAGACTTACATCTAGCCTCTATTGTTCTCCCGAAATCGCTCCATTTAATATCTGACGAATGATAATTCAGTTTACCTATTTTAACCTTGTCAAATATCTCTGCGTGAGCTGTTAAACACGATAGTACATATTCCTCATTCAACACCGGCTCGAACGATACCCATGTTTTTATACCCCTGTAACGTGCTACCGCAAGCATGAATAATTGGTTTTGTGGGTCTGCCGTGTTTGGTTCTTGCTCTTTTGTCGCACCCGTCAAAGTAACACCGAACCAATCGTTTTCATCTAAAAGATCAAAGTCCAATGCGGCAGCGGCAGCGTTTTTTGTTAGTATTTGAACATGGTTTCCGCTATCCTTTATTGCCTTAATAATCTCTCTTGTTGCCTTTGTGTTATATCCCAGTGGATAAGGATCGCAAGTAAAACATAAATGTATAAGTTTGCCCGTTATCTGCTCTTTGCTTATCTGCCTTTTCACCGCTTCAACTATGCCTTTTCTCGGCTCGACATGGCTGTGAAACGTTTCCCGGTCTTTCCGTAGCACTGACGGTGCAAAACAGTAATAACAACGATGCGGGCAACCCGTGTATATGTTTATAGCGTAATCTCCGTATTCTTTTGCCTTACCTTTAGGTGTATAGATAGGTTTCATCTAAAGGCCCCCTTTTCGTCACATAAAAATCAAACTACTCAATTAACCCGCTTTTCTCCGTGATTCCTCCTGCTCCGGGGTGCACTGCTTCCAGGCCCAACAGGAGTCATCCATTTTTGTCTCCCCTCGATATGGGCACTTACCACCGCTGCGAATGATAGTACTTATCTGTCGATCCGGTTTCCAGTGGATACAGGTGGCACAGTGTTTCAAGGGCCATCCCTCCGGAAGCTGATTACCCACACCCATGGGTTCTTATTCCATCCATATCCCTGTTTAGCATTAAGTTTTTGCCATAGTTCCTGAAACGCAGCCAGCGTATCAACATCAGTTCCAAACTCCCACATTCCTTCGGCTAGACAGTCATCGTATGATATGTCCTGTAGCCTTTCCACCCTCACATCCGTCACCGTGAGCCAGATTCGGGCGGCGGCCTTGAGCATGAAGATTGCGGGGCGCCATTTATATTAGCAGTCAGGCCATCCTGGGATATTGGGTTCGTCCGCTTTGTATAGGTAAACACCTTTTTCAATTACGTTGCCCTTCCCGCAATCATCTAGTAAATCACCATGCCACCACGTTTCCCTTACCCAAAGCCTATCGCCGGGTTGATAGGGACATCCCATGTGCAAATCCTTTATCCGAGGTATTAATAGTCCCCCAAAATCTTTTTTCAACCATTCACCGCCGAGAGCATCATCCATGCTTTTCCCTTCTGGTTGTGGCTTAATCACTCTACGGGTCTGAGTTTTTCGGCCATCGAGTATCGCTCGCACCATTTCAGCCGAAAATAGGATGGGATGTTCTTTTATACGTTTTTCCATGTTTCTCCCCTCCATATTCTTTCAATAGTGGTAGTACTACCACAAGCGAGAACGGGATTTCGTTTTTCCAAACAAAAAAGCGGCCCGATTTTTAGGCCGCTTTGGTAAGATTAGGTTTGTTTTATAGTTTTGGCCCATTTGGCCAAGTTTTTGAAGGTTTCTTCTGGACTGCCCTCCAATGGGAAGTCTTTGAATAATATTTCTTTACTCTGGGGATCTAGGCGATTAATCTTAGATGCCAAGTTACTGGATAAACCGCCTAACAGATTGATCCCCTCAGTAACAAATTCAATTGCAGTTCTTTCGCGGGTAGAAGCAGTAGCAGTTGGCATTTACATCACCCCTGCGGCTGGCTGCAGGTTGAAGCGTCTTGACGGCGCAACCGGTCTTTCAGGTTTGATAACTACCTCTTCAACCTTCTGCAGCCTACGTCTTCTACCCTTGTTTTCCTCGACTGCTTTCCTGTGTTCGGCCTGCTTAATAGGGTCGTCGCAGAAAGCCTTTAAGTTTCTTTCTGTAATTTCCCTGGCCTGCCGAACTTCATCCATCACTTCACCAAGGAGGAGTTCGTACTCCTCAACAAGCTCCATCACGGAATCTGCCTCGGCCTTGAGCTTGGCTCTGGCTTTTTCCTTAGCCTTATCAGGATCGGAGGCGAAGGCAATATTGTCCTGCAGCTCATTCAGGGTTTTTTGGAGCTTTTCAACAGCAAACGCTACTGCATCAGCGCTGATCTTTTTGTGCTGTTCTTTGGTGTTTACTATAGGCAGGGTATCAATGAAAAGCACCCCGCCAGTTTCTTCTATAACTGGGTTCTGGGTTATAGCCAGCTCGTTCAGTTCCCGTGCGAACTCTTCCATTTTCTCGGCCAGAAATTCCCGGCTGGCCGGGATATTCCACAGGGAATTGATTTTATAGACAGGGTTGCCGGCTGCGGTTAAAATTTTAACTACAATATTCCTCATCTGCTGGGATGAGAGATAATTAACTGCAGTGTCGTATTGATCCCGGCATTCGTCAATCATGTTTCTTAACCAATCGGGGCAGTAATCGTAAGTACCGAACGGACCGAAAACAACATCAAATATATTGTTTTCTTTGTCAAAGGTCAGCTTGGCAACCTTGTGCCCATCGGAAACCTCTTTGTTTTCCTGGTCAACTTCGACCAACATGACGACACGCTCAACTGCATCTTTGCTATCGCTGACACGGATCGCGTCAACTTTATAGCGCAGGCCGTCACGGTCATAATAACCGTTTAACTTGCTAGTCAGCCGCCTAAAGACATCGGGCGGGCTGGGTCTATAAGGGGAATAATCGGCTAGACCAAGACGAGTCAAAATCTCAACCACCTGATCATAGCGAAACTTGGCTTTTTCCAAGTTTACAAATTGGTAAGCCAGTCGCACCCCGATATAATCGTGAGCACCAACGGCACCAATAATGTCCTCGGGATTAAATAAATTCATAATATCACTCCTTCCCCGTAAACGGGATTTTTAGATAACCAATTCGCCTTCTACAAAGGCGAAATAAAACAATTCCCCATGCTTTGGGCAAATAACCTGACATATAAACATATCATCATCTTTGTCGTCTAAGATGAAGATGTGCAGGTCTTGCCCACACTGGGGGCATTTCATATTTCTCCTCCCGGGCGAAAGCCCTGGGCAAGTAAAGACTCACAAAAGATTTTCTCCCATTTCAGGCATTCCTCTCTGGATGGGTGGGAATATACTTCTGTTCCGTCTGGCAGAGCGACTATCCATTCCTGCCTTTGGGCATCGAATTCAATGGTAGTTGCTCTAATTACTGATAACCTCCCCAGCTTTTGCAGAGGGATTGTGTCGTTGTACAATCCCTCGATGCGTCCGTCTGGGCGAATGTAAATTACCATTAATTACGTACCTCCTCTTCGAGTAAAGGGGTCTCGAAATATTCTGGTTTCTTCTGTTCCTCGGTGACCGTGCCTAGGGCTTTAAGGAATTTAGTGGCTTCCTCGCAACTGTTTCCTTTATAACCCTCGGCCTCGACGGTTATTTTTCCTTCAGGGGATATGGTAACGATAATTTTTTTCATATAGTCACCCCCGTCAGGTAAGGTTCGCCGGTAAGTTCAACTCTAATGGAACCGTCGGCGGTCGTTTTTTGGTCGAGATAAATTAAGCCTTGTTCTTGAGCTATTTCCTCGACCAAGAAATAGCTGTACTCTCGCATAAAGCGAGATATTTTGGCATCGTTTAAGAGTGCTTCGGCTTCTTCTTCGCCTTTTTCTTTGAGTATGGATGGGTATATTTCCTCAGCCTTTGCCAACACTTCTGGGTCGGCCAGATACTTAGAGATGTGGTCTGACCAAAAATCTGCTACAACAGTGAATGAACCGTCGGCTTGTTTTTGGAAACCGACGTCATACCCATCGTTCAGCTTTAAGACCAAATCACATTCTTTTTGCTGACCACCCCATCCACGACACTTGGTACGATGTCGTACCATAAAGCCCATCTTATCAGCGGCTTTTTTAATGGCTGACTCGCTGATTAAGCGAGTCTTTACGGTAAACCAGTGCGACATAACAACACTCCTTTCCCCAACTGAATGGGATTTTTGTATTTTTAGAATATAAAAAGGCGGCTTTTTGGCCGCCTTTGGGAAAAGATTATTGATTTGCATTAAGCCGTGCATCAGCCAAGTCAGCCAGATGCACAATTTTGGCTTCCTGAGTTTGAGGTTCCACTGGTGACCCCCATTCCTTAAGACCATGATGGGAGACTATAATGTGTATTAAATGCTGGGCTGTATCGTGGTCCAAATATTTTTCTATATATGGTTTTATCATCATTAATCCCAAAGGAATGTGGTCGATCATTTTGCCATCTGTTGAATACCCGATGGCGCAACCAGACCAGTCATAGGCTCGGATTTTGCCGATGTCATGCAGTAATGCACCGGCAATAACAAGATCCCTACTGATAGTCTGTTTTTGATTTATCGCCAAATGCGTGGCTATCCATGCTACTGAAACTGTATGCTCCAATAAGCCACCTAGATAGTTATGATGATGCCTAGATGCTGCTGGGGCATCATAAAATTCTTGAGGGAATTTCTCCGTTATTACCTCTCGCACTAAAGACTGCAAGGAAGTATCCTCGATTTCATTGATGTAATGCAGCAATCTATTCATCAGGCTATCCCGATCGCCCTCGTAAACCGGCATAAAATCGGCGGGGTTATATTCCCCTTCCTGGGCCGGTCTCCACTGAGAAATAGTTATCTGAGGACTGCCGTTATATGTACTTACGGTTCCGTCTACTTTAATTACTGTATTCTCGGCCGGCAGTTCTCCATCGTAATCCCAGATTCTGCCCATGATCTGCTCTGATCCATCATATACCTGCAGGTTAGCATAAGGTTTTCCGGCAGACGTAGTGCCTCGACTGGCCTTGCGTACTGCACAAAAACCAATAAAGTTTTTATTCAGATAATCACGAAACTTCATATCGTCCCTCCTTTTGAGGATTTCTCCACCAGTTAATCTTGAATTGTTAAGGCGGCATAATGCCGCCCATGTCTTACAAAGCTCTGGCTATTATTTCTACTAGAGCGTTAATACAGCATACGCCAATGACAAACAGGATAGAGAGGATAAAGTTGTATATAAAGGTTTTGATAAACTCCTGTTTGGGATTTCTTTTTGTGTATCGGCTCTCCCTTGGTTGCTCTTGAACCAAGTATTTTTCCGGATACATTTTTTCGCCTCCTTGCCCCCGTGAGGGGGCATTTTTAGCCCCCATTACGGGGAAAAGGTATGCGCGTACCTAATTCAATCTTAATCTCCGTTTGTACGCATTTATTTGCGTTTCCGGCACAGTCGCTTCCGGGGTAGAAGCTAATCTCGCCCGGGTTTTACCCCATTCCCTCATGGCTACTATGACCTCTTTCATAGTTACCGATAAGGGACTGGTTTCTTCGGCGGCTTCCAGTAATATTTCCGTGGTTATATCCACTCCTTTACTGAAAGCACGGAATAGGCCGGATATAACAATTTGCTCGATTTCGGCTCCAGTATATCCAGCTGTTTCTTTGGCCAAGCGGGAAATATCAAAATTATTTACATCCCGGCCTTTGCGGGATATATGAATCTTGAATATTTCTTCCCGCTCTTTTTGGCCTGGCAGGTCAACAAACCAGATTTCATCAAATCTACCTTTACGAAGAAGTTCGGGCGGAAGTACGGCAATATTATTCGCCGTAGCAACCACAAATACTGGAGCCGTGGTTTCCTGTAACCAGGATAAAAACTGACCAAATACCCGGGTAGAAACCCCAGAATCGCTGTTAACGCCTACTCCTGCGAAAAACTTTTCAACTTCGTCGAGCCAAAGCACCGCAGGAGCCATATGTTCGGCAAATTTCAAAGCTTCTTTCATACGTTTCTCGGACTCTCCAACGTACTTATCCAGCACGTTCTGGAGGGCCAAAAGTGGAAAGCCCAGCTGCTTTGCCACAGCCTTTGCAAACAGTGATTTACCGGTACCGGGTATGCCGAATACCAGGCATCCTTTGGGATATGGCAATCCAAACTCACGGGCTTCGGGAGTAAAGGCCTTTCCTCTCTCCCACATCCACATTTTAATCTGATCTAGCCCACCGATATTAGGGATATCATCGGGTTCGATTAACTCTAATACCCCAGATTTTTTAAGGATTTGTGCCTTCTGTCGCTTAACCTCTGTGATAACTTCGGGGGTTATTTGCAGTCCGTTTTTGGCCAGAGCTAAGGCAATCATATTTTCTGCCTCGCTCATGGTTAACCCAACCGCTGCCTCCACCAGCTTGGGATATAGTTCGGATTCTTCATAATCCCCCAGACCAGAAATTATTTTTTGAATTGCCTCTTTGTCCGGCAATTCAAAATCCAGAACAATAATTTCTTTCTCCAGTTCGGGAGGAATATCACCCGATACAGATGTAAATACCAGAGTTATTCCGTTATTTTTGCAGTAAATCAGGGTATCTCTTAGCTTCTGTTGTACGGCTGGATGCTTAAGCAACGGATTAAAGTTATAGAAATGAATTATACAATCGGCTAAATTATTTACAGCAATTGTTTCAAGCACTTTTACAGGATCACTTGGGCCAGCCAACATTTCACCGTATTTCTGGAGTCCTTTCACGAAATCCCAGGTTATAAACTGTATACCTCGGGATTCAGCTATCATCTCAGTCTCTTCGCTGACTCTTTCCCACTCATGGGAAGTGACTGCCACTGCGGGAACACCAGCCGATATGCAAGCATTAAGGGAGTCAATAAATGATTTCATTTAAGTATTCCTCCCTTCCCCGGGCAGAACGCAGTGCCTGCCGAAATGCACGGCATTGCATTTTCTTGAATTGTTTTTTAAGATCCTTTTTCTTGGCTTTCTTGGCTGCTGGTTGGTTATCAATAACCAACTTTAATTCTGTTCTTTTCATAAAACCTCTCCTTTCCCCGAACGAACGGGATTTTTTTAGTTTTTTGTTAATAAAAAAAAGCGGTTCCCAAAGAACCGCTGTTAAACCCTATGGTCTTTTGTTTTAGATAAAAAAAGCTCTTCTTATCGAAGGACGCACCTCACCCGTTACGAAAAATTCAAAATTTTTGACCCCCACCTTTGAATTCTTCGTTGGTGCATATATGTGATTATCTCCTGTGAATCCCGGAAGAACCGGATTTTATGTGAATTTTTATAGAAGTGTCTCCAAGCTGAGGCTTGATTTTAGTATCTAAATTATAATCTATAAGATTATATAGTTCAAGAAAATATATTTTAGACGATTATATTAATTCCGATGAAAATTAGCTTATATTATCTTTGCATATAAGATAATATACGATAGCATCTATCTTAGATAGCGCATAAATGACTCTTTGGGAATAAGGTTTTAATCCCTCATAGGTAGAACAAAAACCGGCATCATGTCGGGAGCAATGTTACGGTCACCGGTGTTTTAACCCCTCATAGGTAGAATAAAAACGATATTGATGGGTTTTATGCATCGTTTCATATGATGGTTTTAACCCCTCATAGGTAGAATAAAAACCCATAAAAAAGGCTAATTTATTAGGGTACCTTAAAATACCATTGTCATTTGTATATGCTGGTTTTGAAAAGAGCTAGCTGTTTATAAGCCTTTTACTTGTCGTCGTTCCCCAGGAATTTTAACACTATTCCTAGTCGACGACATTATAGCGGCTGAATTGAGCCGTCCTTGTACTGCATAAAATCTGTCAACAGACTATCGGTAGTAAAATACACCGGTACATAGATATCTATATCTCCAGCTATTTGGCTAATAAGCTTCAAGCTGGGCGAGACTACGATTAAACCTCTGCAGCTCAACTCTACTTCGGATTTCAGCGACTGGATTCTATCATCGTATTGTCGTGGACACCATAAGGCATACTTCTGATCATCTATTTTGACTTCGCCTACTAATAAGCCTTTGGATACCCAAAAAACGGGTTTTTCGATTCCATTGGCAGTACAAAACTCATTAGCCGCAATAAATTCCAGAGCTTTATTGCAGGTCAGTTCTGGTATTAATTTTCGAGTGATCCGGAAGCCTTCTTCACCCACGGTATAACCGGTAATGGGTTTAGTTTGATTAACTGTGGTTATCTCATAACGCCGCAGATAATTCATATCGGCCAGCTTTATTAATTTTCTCTTGACATTTCCCTTGCCGTAGATCGGGAAGAATTTAGCTATCTGCTGATTAGTCATAAATATGCGCTCATTTAGAAGCCTTAATATTGGCTCTCCCCATTCGGGCAAATCTCCCCATTTGGTTCCAGGGATTTTTACTATAGTTGCTTCCATTGGAGACACCTCTCTAAACTACATGCTTTCTTATGCCCGGGCCGTATTTTCTCTTTTCGGGCTGATTCTGCAGATCCAATACACGATACATGAATTTAGTTAAACAGCGATTAGCTGCATATTCGAAGTTATTTCCGGTTTCGTTTTCTTTTACTGGTTTCAAATATGGTGCTTCTAAAAATTCTTTTTTAGTGATGATGTGAACTTGTCCACCTTCCTGGCAACGGGTTAGGGCAGTGTAAATAAGATTTAAGTTTTTCATGGCTCCTTCTGTATTTATGACCAATATTACATTTCGGGCTTGCCCTCCCTGAGCTTTATGGACGGTGGTAGTATAGGCCAGTTCTATATAGTAGTTGAGTTCCTCGACCCGGTATAACCGTTCACCTTTAAGGCCGGTATAAAATTCAATACAAACTGTTCTTGAGACTGAATCATAGTCTTTAATGATACCCTTCATGCCATTGTAAACATCTTCTCTGGAGGTACGAAGCCTGCGTATGGTACTGGGGCGGGGTATTCCGCCAATAGCATAGTCGTTTCGTTTGGCGATAACCGGATCGCCAATCCGAAATTCGGTTCCGGTAATTAATGCGCCGGTTCCATATTTCTTGGCCAAAACTTTGTTTATAGCTTCGGTATGATAACCCTTGGAACGGTATGGAGCTAAAACCATAGTGTCCTCTACGTCAATGCCTCCAACCTTTTCTACGCATTCTACTATTTTGGCCGGGATCTCACTATCGGAGACTATGTGTATAAAAACGTTTTCTGCTTCTGGAAGTGGTTGGCCGCTCAATAAAGACCTGGCGGCAATTATAACGCCCTCAGAATTGCGATAATTCTCACTTAAATGGATATGACTGCCGATGCCCTTTTTAGCCAGTTTTAACATTGCAGTAAATGTTCCATCGGCTCCTATAGGGGGCAATTGATTAGGATCACCTGCAAAAACGATCCTGGTGTCTGGAGTTATTCTGGATAATAATTTTCTCAGCATAACCGGTCCCATCATAGAACATTCATCTACGATTACCAATCCCGGTGAATACTGGGGAACGTTTTTATCTCTGTCATCAATATTGTTATTTACGATTAAATCGGCTTCATCGCTGAATATCGAGGCGAACCTATGTATGGTCTTAGCCGTATCTGACATAGAAGTATTGTCTGCGGCACGGTGAGCCGCAAGGGCAGTAGGGGCTATTATAACAGGCATAGTGCCAGTGAGTTGATAGTAAGACTCGGCTAAAACCTTTAAGGCTAAAGATTTACCGGTTCCTGCTTCGCCGGTCAGTAAAGTTATTTTGTTTTCACAGACTGATTCAATTAACTGCATCTGAGATTTATTCAGTTTTTGACCAAATTTCTTTTCTACGTCTTTTACCTGTTTTTTAAGTTCCTTAAAAGATAAGGGGGGTGCCGGGGTTTGACTGAGAATACTGTAAAGTTCAGCCCCTTCTTTTTCGGAAAAGAATATTCCTGGAAGGTATACAGCACATTTAGTTTCCGGTGATAGATAGCGGCCTGCTTCATTAATCGCTTCTACGGTGTAGGGACCATGGAGATTTATGCCAGCAAAAACTCGTTGCGATGTAGGATTATTAAATAACAAATCAAAGGCTTCCCTGTAAATTTGTTTGTTAATTCCCATATTAATAACTCTGCTATAAAGGCTTTTATCGGATATGAAACAATCGCCACGTCTGGTGTATTCCTGGAGAACGTTGATTATAGTGTTAGCAGCCCGATAAACCTTAGCTCGTTCCTCGGAAATATTAAAGTATTTTTCCAGTCTTTTGATGGCATCATCTATTTCTTCGCCATCTAATACCTGACTTATAACCCACGGGCATTCGGAAACAATTGCAAGCAAGTTCTTCCTAAGATACCCCTGTCTATTTTTCATAGCGTAAGCTACCTGCAGGGCATGGGAAAAACCTAAGTTAGTGCCTGCATCCCTGAATACCCGTGCCAAACTCTTGGCATCGTGTTCGGTGGTTACATACTGTATGAGTCCAATAAACTGTTCACCATTGGGGTGTTCTGCCAGGAATATATCTCTGGCATCGGAATCGGTGAGTATATCGGCTGCAGTATAAAGACTATTGGTGTTTAATGCTTGCAAATAAGTTCGGTATTCTTCTTCGGGGATGGATATACCTGTCATTTCAGAAATAATATTTAAGTCATCTTGTATATCTATCTCGCTACTTGTTTCTGAGACAACCTTGAAGCGTTTTTTGCTACTGAATTTACCCGACATCAAGCATCTGGTTCCTATGGGCACATCGGGAGCGCCCTCTAAGAGTATGGTCTGATCTTTGTATTCTCCCGATAATACGAGAAAGTTTAATAGAGTCTTTTTATTTTTTATTTCTTTACCTATTACTTGGCCAAATACTACTTCGATGGCGATCATCTCCTTTCATTAAACGACAAAGCGACAAAATTAAAATATTATCTTAGGGGTAAATTCCCCCTTAAAATCACTGGTTTGCAAATGGAAACGAGCGGTCCATAAATAATTTTAACCCCTCAAAGGTGGAATATAAACAAGGCTGGCTTAGAGTGCAAAACCACCAGTGCATACGGGTTTTAATCCCTCTTAGGAAGATCAGAAACGGGTTCTTTTTCATGGGTTGCCTCCTCTCCTAATCGGGTTTCAATCCCTTATAGGTAGAGTAAAAACCGGTACTCGGACCGGATTACCGGAGGAAGATGGCGGTTTCAATCCCTTATAGGTAGAGTAAAAACTATTACCACAGTTGAAACTACGACAAAGTAAAAGATGTTTCAATCCCTTATAGGTAGAGTAAAAACCGGGCAGGTGCTGGTGAGGTAACTGATGGAGTTGTGTTTCAATCCCTTATAGGTAGAGTAAAAACCGATTACTGCTCAAGATTCGTAAAAGCTATAGCTGTGTTTCAATCCCTTATAGGTAGAGTAAAAACGAAAGACCGGAAGAGGACGGAGCCCTGCCTCTTCCGTTTCAATCCCTTATAGGTAGAGTAAAAACGCCTTTATCCAGCCTGTGAGACTGTCGATTTTTTCTAGTTTCAATCCCTTATAGGTAGAGTAAAAACTTGTCCGCACTTACCGGCGTGCGTAGCCGTTATTATTGTTTCAATCCCTTATAGGTAGAGTAAAAACTCTTTATGCCCTGACAATACGAAAGAAGGGCAAAAGTTTCAATCCCTTATAGGTAGAGTAAAAACAAAAAACTGATGGGATATGCGAATCTAGTATCAAGCGTTTCAATCCCTTATAGGTAGAGTAAAAACTCGAAGACTACGCCGACAGGGACGAGCATCAAGAGTTTCAATCCCTTATAGGTAGAGTAAAAACCTTTTATCCAGCCTGTGAGACTGTCTATTTTCTCAAGTTTCAATCCCTTATAGGTAGAGTAAAAACGTAGATACCTATGACTTCATCCGGCTCATCGGGCCGGGTTTCAATCCCTTATAGGTAGAGTAAAAACTTACTTCTGTCCGTTCCTGCCCCTTTGGGCAATTCAGGTTTCAATCCCTTATAGGTAGAGTAAAAACGGCCAGCCCTGCACCGATGACGCTGGTACCTGGCGGGTTTCAATCCCTTATAGGTAGAGTAAAAACCCGTGAAAAATTTAATTTACAGGGATTGTGCTGCGAAAACTCTTTACCGAAATTTATTCGGTTTTATCCAGAACCGGCCAATTATCGGCTTTTTATTTGTCGTCGACCCCCAGGGATTTTAGCATTACTATAGGTCGACGACAGAAAAATTAGGTATAGTTGTATCAACTGGTGGCGCCCAACATATTTCCCTGTTGGCAGGATGCCAGTATGGGGCGCGAACTCCTGCGGCTATCTTATGCCACTGCTTTTGCTCTCCTTCGGGCCAGTCAACTACCGGTAACATCCTAGCTGGTTGTTCGTTGTAAATCAGTCCTGCCTGCGGATTATCAATGGATTCTATGTTCATGTTAATTACTTCGCCCATGCCAACTCTGCGTAATACTCCTATTCTGCGTACATTGGTCAGAATATCCCAGAGGGCTTGTTTATCACCCTGGCACTCAAAAATAATCTGGTGTGGAAATATGGTTTGATATTCTTCCATCCAGGCACGGTATTTCCCGCTGCCTTCTCCTGCCTGTTTATAGGCGGCGTTTTTTTGCGGACGGAACATACGCATTTCTTCCGCAGTAGGCGGTTTTTTAGTTATTCCATACCAGTCCCGTTGTATATCGCTGTTTATTATGGCAACGGAAGCGCAGTATACAGGGCTTTTTGAGCCACTTACTGCCAGCGGAACATCAGGGTTTTGACCGGGTGCGTATTTGTCTTTGTGTAGGGATGTGAAAATTTCTTTTCTGAGTCCGGTCATGATCCCTATTACTAACGAATCAAGGTGCATGGGATATGGCTGCTTCTTCAAAGGAAGCGCCACGGGAGTTATCATGTCAAATACAATTCTTAATGGTTCATGATTCAATCCTATCAATCCCTTACAAAAAGCTGGCTTAAAGCCGCAATCCCTCTAAGGAAGAATAAAAAGATTTTCTGTACATCAACATATTTCAATCCCTCATGGGGGGCCAGCCAAAAGGCTGGCCAAAGCAAGGAGGCTTTATGCAAACAGGTGGCTATCAAAATCCTTGAGGTACGCGCGTATCTCTTCTTTGTTCTTATGCAGCCAATCCCAGTATTCATTGGCCCGGGAAAACTCATCTAAGGTTTGTCCGTCGGCGTTCTTGATTTCGATTTTCACGCGCCCGTAGCCTTTGGCTGACATTCCGCCGATAAAGGGACGGGCGGCCAGCTTCTCTAAATAAGCGTGGAAAACGGCTTCGTATAAGTCGTCATTGCCGGGACCGGGCAACAGGTAGTCGCTGGCGTGCAGCAAGGCTCCTGCGGGAATAGGACGGTCAACTTCATAGATCATTTGGTTACCGGTAAGAGATTGAATTTGCTTTATTAGGTCGTCTTTCTGCTTTTTCTTGGTGTTTGTGGATGCAAAAAATGCTTCGAGCATATCCTTGGCGCCGGGATTGGTGTCGATTAAATGATTTAGTTCTTCCTTAAGTTCCTCGGTAGTCTCGGCAGAATACTCTAGGATTTTTTCGGCTATCCGAATATATCCTGCTTCCTGAAGCCTTGTAAGCAGTACATTTAATCTGTCTTCGGATACAAGGCCGGGTACTCTCCGGCGAGTGTATTCCTGCCGGTTGTAAAAATCATTTTGCCAGTCGGGCAGATTGTCTGCGTCCACGTCAAAGGGGAAGGGACCGATTTGGGCTATCCTGCAGATTTCGGGTGTCAATAGATAAGCAAAGCCGGCTGACAGCCTGCCAGCAAACCATACCTGACGGTAACATCCCCCGAATAATCCGAAAAAAGGCAGTTTTTCGTAAACTTCCCGTATGGCTTGTATCTTGGGATTAAGGGATTCGCTGGCTGCCATAGTGCCTCCGTTGATAAAGGCCATTATGAGGTCGGCACGGGCCATGCTGGTGTCATACTCGCCGTTTTTGTAGATACCTAGAATCTCTAAAGTTTGAGCTATAACATCCCGCCGGGCTACATTTCGCCGGTTATTGCCGCTAATGCCGGGGACCAGTACGTATTCGAGTTTGCCATCCTGGCGTCGGCCAATCGCAGGCAGCATGCGCTGGTAGGATACGTTTTTATTTTTATTATTAGTGCCACTATTTGGTGACTGATGAAACACCGGACTTAAAGTTCTGTAAAGTGTATATGCCTCATAATTACTCTTCATTGGCATCATCCTCCTTGTTTTTTAGGGTATAAAGATAACGATATAAGACTCGGGCTTCGGTTATATTCAGATTGTGTTTTTCGGCTATAGGTTTATATGCCTCTCTAAGTTTAGCTGGGGACAAGCTAACCAGCTCCAGTGAATCGTGATAAGCTGCCAGGAATTTTTCCGGCTGAATGTTGGCATAAGTGAAACTTGGCATTACGTAAATATTAATGGTATGCTTATCGTAGTTTACAGGTACATAACGCAAAAAATGTTTTTTGTTATTACTCCCTTGTTCTAAATAAACAACGCCAAAAGGTACTTCGAGATTCGGAAGTATATTCTCCAAGAATTCTATTAAGGTTATGGATTCTGGATATACTTCCTCTTTTTTTACGGATTGGTCATTTTCTGTAAATGCTCTCAGCCACGGCCCCGGTTTAGGGTGAACCATAGACAACGAAGCAATGGATACTGAGCCCCGCTCTGGCAAAATTATAGACCTAGTGGTTGAACCCCGGCTCAATTCCATACAGGCAGGGCAGACAACATGACTTCCGGTAAAAGGTATAATACCTTCATCCACCCAGGACGGTCCGTATTCTTTTTGTATCGCCTGTTCTTTTTCAATAGGCCCGCCGCATTCCCTGCACCAGCAGTCACTTCTGGCCGGGAGGGGGATATTGAAAAGATGTTGGGCGAATAATTGTGTAAAAGATACTGGCGGCATCATACTACCAACCCCATTCCACAGGAAGGCTTGGCGCCCAACCCTACACACTGAGCAAACTGAATCATCTCTGGTGCTGTCTGCAACTCAACAATACCCTCGAAACCTACCATGAGGCGGTTTTTGTATTGGATCTTGCGGACCCTGGGCGGTTCCTTGAACGAAAATACTATTTTTGGCGACGGTTCGCCGGTAAAATATTTCCAGCGATTGGCCAGTGATGCGGCTACGGCTGCGTTGAAACTCTCTGTTTGTTTTAGAGCGTTTTGGTATTGCTTGGTTTGCTTGTCAAAAGTAACAATGGGATTGCTGAAAAGAACCGGCTCATCGGTGAATATTTCCCTGACAACTGCTAGTGCGTCAAATTTTTTATTATCCAACTCTATACCTTTGCTTAACTGCTTCTCTATTGTGTCCAGGATTTCTTGATGTGCTGACGCTATACGTATGAGCCAGGTATCGCTTGATATTCCTGCTTCGGTGATTGTGTACGAAGGAGCTGCAAATGAAAATGTGAACAAGCTGAATAAAGCGTTATGTACCTGTTCCCTGATGCTGCCAAGATGCTTATAGATCCACCCCTGAATTAATTCCCTGTAGTTCCAGGGGACTAATTCTTCCTGCGGACTTCGCAGCATTCCCATTAGCCTGTAATTTGGCAATGACTTTTCAGGCACCAGACCACCCTCTATACATTTAATTGATACCTTTATGTTAATGTATAGAAGACATTTTGTCTAGTCGTTTTGATTAAATTTTATAATTTTTTTAATCTGTTTGGTTATGCGCTTTGAAAGCAGGTTAACAGTTAATATTATTTGGTGCTAACAGCCGATTATTTTGCGCAGATTAAGTGTTTTTAACTTGAAGGAGTATAAAACTACTTGTTTGGATTTTCGAGGGCCTTGTAGGCGATTTTAATGGCCGCTATATGTTTCATGCTTCCAGTAGGGCTACGTTAGGCAGGTCAGGATACCCTGAAAGAAAAAACCTCGGCTCTAAACCGAGGGGTTAAATTAAAATATTTATTTTGAAAATCAGAATATTGTTATCTGTTCAACCGGAGGCTTAGTTTTTTCTTCCTGATATTGCAGTCGGGGTTCGATTTTTAAGAGAATATCTTTCAGTATATGCCTGTGGCAGAATGTGCCCGGTGGACAGTAGCAGGCCAAGGCTACGTTTTCTGCTAGGGCTATCTCTATTAACTGGCGAAAGATATTTTTGTTTTCTTTGTAACGGGTGCGCATTAATTTTATATACATATCGGTGTACTGGCTTTCACTTAACCTGCCGGCTTTATAATTACTCACCATGTCCCAGGTAGGTGCAAATATATTCCAGGGCAGTTTGCTGCTCTGGACAGTAATATCAATTACATGTGTTTTGGACGGCAGGTTCTTGACTTGAGATATCTGAACCGTGTAGAGCATTTTATCCTTCCTCCCGGGTTAACCAGATATTTAATTGGCGATTTTAACCGTTTGGTAATAGGTTTTGATTTTTTTGCGTATGCGCTGCATGGCATTGTCTATACTCTTGTAGTCCCTGCCGGTCATGCTCATTATTTCGTTGTAGCTATATCCTTGCAGGTAGTGGGTTAAAACCGTCCTTTCCAGCTTGGTTAAACCGTATTTTTGAAATAATACCTCTACTGCGAACGGTTGTTCGATACTATCTATGTTTTTGACGTAGGTCCGGTCCTCCAGGCTGTCGATATATACCCTGTTTTCAAATACCGGGTAATACAGGGACAAGGACTGATTCAGTGTTTCATGCTTTTTTCTTTGACTTTGCCGTACTGCGGATATAACCTTTCGCTTGACCACCATATAGGCAAATGCCTCAAAATTAGAACTCTTTCGGGGGTCGTAGGTTTTTGCGGCTATATACAAGGCGTACGTGCTTCTTGTAAAAGATCATCGTAATCACTTCCGGCCAGAAAATATTTTCTACACACGGACTTCAGTATCGGTTGGAATTCCTGCAGCAGTATATCAAACTTACTCCAATTTCCCTGCTGGATCTCTTGTATAATCTGCTCCATTGCTTCCCTCCTGGCTCATGGCAAGCAGAACAAGTATTCTCCTTGCTTCTGCTCTTAATCCTTCAATAGTGTTAATCAGATCTTCGTACTCGCAAATCCAACTTAATTCGTATACGGTTACATCCGGCGTTATCTGGGTTATTCCGTACCGGCACTGTTTATAAGCCGTGTTATGGGTCATAAGGTTTTTTAGTACCTCGGGGTTTTCGGGAAGGTCATAGGGCAGCAGTACATTGACAGCTATCTTGGCATCTTCCCGCACGGTTACAGCTATAGGGAGGCCGGGGTCCAGCAATAGCTGGCTCCTGAAATCATGTACCTGGTGGCCGTAATTATCCACCAGAGTTTTTCTTACCCAGTCTCTTATATTACACCGCATACAGTCTTCCTCCCTTACTGGCCTCCAGATAAAGCTCAATGACTTCATCATGCAGGATTTCTATTAATTCAATCAGTTCTCCCCGGCTGAAAGGCAGTGCTATGGCTGCCTGAACAGCCACAACATTATCCTCTTCGTCAATCAGCATATTGTACCAGTCGTCGGTTTTGATGTTTTTATTTGGGAAAGGCTTAGGATGTACCGGGGAGGCTGCGGTTACAGCTGTCAATATCTCCCCGTTCATGTAGTGCATAGTGATCATTACTGATCCCAGTAACTCCAAAATTATCCCGCCTTTTTCGTAACTGATTATCTTGGGGCCGTAATAGTAGTACAGGGCTGTGGCCGTTTTACAAAAACTTTTCTCCATTTCCGCAAATATCTCCGGATCTATGTCCTGCGGGGGCAGGATCGGCCCCTGACTGGCGATCACTTCCATCAACGTGTCCTGGCAGTTGTTAATCTTGTAGCCGGCCCGGGCTACTGACAGGATGTATTCGTATTTACGGTCTTTGATTATCAAATCTATTACGTTCTGTCCGAGGCTGTCCTCGATATATATATCTGCTCCTGCATGAAGCAAGTAGTTAAAGCAGTCATAGCGGTCCAACTTAACGGCGCTGATTATCAGGGTATCCCCGTTATCGTTTTTGGCGTTTATATCTGCTCCGAGGAAAATATCTTTTTTGAGTTTTGCTAAGTTGTTGTTCAGGATTGCCTTAAACATACAACTGCCCCCCTTTTTTCTTTTTGCTCATAAAATATAGCCCGGGGGTTCCGGGCTATTGTGCTAAGGTTATACGTTTGGTTTTTTTAAGCTCTCTGGCTACCCTGGCCTGGAAATCCCAGGGTGGTTCAAATATTCCTTCTACCGGCTTTTGACTATAGCCTTCACTGACGGTCTTTACAATTCCGTGCCATCGTGGCAGCTCAAGTATTTTGGTGTAATCATACCGGGATTTTAATTTAATGGTTTCTGCATAGGAATCGGGGAATATACCAAAGCGTTTACGATGTTTTCGTAGTTCTATGTTTTCTTCTTCTCCGAATATCTCGGATATTATCTGTGCGTCCCGGGCTGATTCTACTCCTAAGACTATCTTGTTCCTGCAGCCGTTTAATATCTTTTCACGGGTGGCTTGTCCCTGCCGGCCTACTTCCAATTGTGACGGCCCCTGTATCGTAAAAGTACAGGCACAGCGGTATTTGCGCCCGATATTTAACAGGGCTTCCAGTTCGGGGTTGTAGTAAACCGGCAATTCGTCTATATACAGGTAGTGGGGTATCCTGGTAAACTCGGTACCGGGCCGTCTAAATACTGCGTTTTGAATGTGCATTATCAAAAACTGCCCAAAAACTTTGCTCATGTATCCCATCTTTCCGAGTGATGTATTGAACAGTAATACCCCGCCCTCGGCCATCACTTGGTCCAAACTTATATCGGATTTACCAACCAATACGTTTTGTATGGTCTTGTTGGTCAAAAGGTCGGATATCTGCAATCGTAACCCCATAGCGAATTGATGCAGCTTGTCTTTGTTGCGCCCAAAGGCTTCTTTCTTAAAGTACTCGGTGATTACGTCTGCACCATATTGTTCCTCGTAATCATCAACCAATGACTGCATACCCTCCAAATCCATTAAGGCCTGGTAAACGTCCATCAGGTTTATATTGTCCCCTCTTAACTGCTTGAGCAGCAGCATAGTGTTTTTGGCATGTAACTCCTGCGCCTGGGCAAAAAAGGCTTCCTGCTCGCCAAATGTGGCCCTCAAAACGGTACGCATTATTTCGGATACGGTGGTGGGGTCGCCTTCCAATGGATTAAACCGGTTGGAATTGGGATCGTCTAAGTCTACTGCATGATAAGGTATACCGAGCTGTTGGCACCAGAATCTTACTTTGTTAGGAAATTCACTGTCTGGTGCCACCACGGTTATTCCCAACGGGTATCCTCTGCGGTAATTCTGTAAATCCTGCCAAATCATTGGTTCTAATACTGCGGAGGTTTTACCTGAGCCGGTTACCCCAATTAATAACGTATGCAGATACCTGTCCATGCCCTTGATTATCACGGGCTTGTTATGAAGGGTTCTGCAGATATATACATCGGGGTGTACTACCTCATTGGTTTTGGTGGTAGTGGTTTTAAGTATAGGCAGGTTTAACTGGTTTAAATTGTTTTCTACGATACTGCTATTACGTTTGGCATATACAAGAAATATTACTGCTGCTGTCAGGGATATTATTCTGATTAGGGGTATAACTCCTTTCCCCAATTCTGCCAGCTCGGGGTTGATTTCCGCATATAAACTGGGCAATATCTGCATCAAATAAGCACTGCATAGGGCTATTACCGCTATCCCAAAGATGGTTATGCGTTTTGCCGCAAAAAAATCTATACCAGCCAGAATAAGCAATACGAAAAACAGTATTTTGATGCCGGCTAATTCGGGTATAAACCAGACAATTACACACAGGGCCGACAAGATTACTGCCATCAGTTTCGGGGGATAGGTTAAATTGATTCGATATTTATCTCCACTGACCAATCTTTATACCTCTCTTCCTCTGCGGGGGCGCGATGTTCTGCTACGATTATACGGTGTTTCTTAAAATAATCCGGGTAATGCTTTAACAACTGCTTATACTGATGGCTGTCGGCCACCATAATAAACCCTGGCGGGGTGGTTTCGTGAGCCAACTTTCTCAACATTTCTGTCGGATATCCAAGTAAGGGGTAAATATTAAAATAACTGTCGCCAAGACGGTAATTATACCCGTTTACCGGCGGGACTAATTGCTCTACGGCATCTTCATACTCATACTGCAGGGTTGATACTGCATCGTCCATAAATGTACCAGTCAACAACCGGCGTATATTCTCATAATCGTCCTGCATAAGAACATAGGTTCCCTTGACGTGGTTCTCCACCAGATACTTTACGAGGGTCATATATTGGGGGCGGGTACCGCATAAGAAAAGTAATTTTCGCTCTCCCCTTAACTCCAGTATCCGGGCTAACTGCAACAGGGCCAAACGATGGCTCTCCTGGTTGCTTCTCACAAAGGTTATGCTCCAATCCTCATAACCCAAATCAATCATTAGGTTCGGGGGGAAACCTTTTTGTTTCTTAAAAATCCTGGCGGGGATAAATTTCAAACCCACATTGGACAATATCACTGATACCCGCCNNCCGCCAATATATCTCTAACTCTTTTTCTTCTGGACGATGTGTCTTTTCAAACCCTGTAAGCTCAGTGTTGTAAACATGTATTTTGGTTTGTTCTACTCCTATTTTGGTAAGATAATATATCTTGCCCAACTGCCTCGGCTTCTTCTGCCGGTTTAACTGCCGGTCCTCTAATGTTATCCCCGTGTATACATCCCGATCTATTAAGTGCATACGCCTTAATTCCCTTAACCGATCATATATTGTCTGTTGTTTATAGTCCGAAAACATTTCCACAAGTGTTTTACCTCTTACTGCACGGTATTCATACAACGTCTTCATGATTTTCAAATCCAATTCTTGTTTTTGCCACTGAATACCCATGAACTTCTCCCCTTTCGTGAAAATTTATTTGCAATACATTTTTAACCCAATTTAAATGTCTGGTTTTATGCGTTCCACCTGTACCGATACCGTACCACCTGGGTCTAGGTTCGGTTCTACAAGAGAAAAATAAAATTCGGCATTTTTAATTAGCCTCTAATGCCGAATTACCTAAGGCTCTCGGTGCCTACCCTTTGTACAAGAAATGGCGATTTTTTCTCTTGTAGAGCCGGGGTTGAGCCGTTTTTTTTATTCTTAACCGAAGGTCAACCGCTGAATCATTCTCTTGTGCCGGCCGCTCTAAGGCTCGCAGGGATTTCTGATAAAGAAAATAGCATATTCTACTTTTTGAGATTTTTATTGGTTGGTTTTTTATTCTCTTTTTTCTCTTTTCCCTTTTTTTGTCACAAGAGCTATCCTAAATTTTTTCTTCCTTATTATATGGCATACCGCTTTTTAATTACTTTTAGTTATACTTTGTTTTACTTTATATTCTGGCAACATGATTTGAGGGTTGTTCAGAAACTCTTTTTCGCTTATAATGATTATTTCCGTTCCTGGGTTTTCTGGGTCGGATAAACCGCAAATCACTTGTATTATCTGGTTCATATTGTCATCGTCTATAAGCCGCCAATCTCTCAGCATATCGGTTAAAAACATAGCGTTCATATTATCCGGATCTGCCAACTGCTTAAAGTGGTACTTAAAGATAACCACTTTGCGTTCTCTGGTCAACTTATACCCGGCAGAAATAATATCCATAGCCCCGTGTCTCATCAACCAGCGCCATGTTTCCCGGACGTTCCCATATCCTAACTTTTCAGAGAACTTTGTTTTACTGTACTGTTTCAGTCTGGGCGGATATTCGTTTATAAACAGCCTAATCCCATCAGGGTTTTGTATTATCTCCCCATATGAATACCGAATTCCTCCTGCATCGGTAAGGCCGCAAAACTCAAATTGGTTTTTAATATACTTTTCAACTCGAATCTCACCTGCACGATTTGCCCACTCCAAGGCTATTTGCTCTATATGTTCCAGCTCTTCATAGCTAAGATTCATTAACCTTGCATCATCGTCTTTAGTCATGGCTTTCATGATTATCACCTAAATTCATAATGCTGCGGATTAGTTTTAGGTCTTTTTGAAATTTGGGATCAAGCCGGGGATCGCTAGAGTCCTCTTGTTCTGCTTTTATAACAGTTAGGTTATTTATGCTTATTTGTTGCAGTAAGTTTTCTAGTTTTGAGACAGCCCTTTCTAACCTTTGAACATCATATCCAATCCTTAATAATTCTTCTGCTTTTTTATTTCTTTCGCCTAACGGTATTTCAAAAATTGGGTTATCTGGCGTCAGCCTTAATGTAAGGCGGCGCAAGGCTTTTGTCACGTTTTCAACCCCCTTTGTGACGTCACTTTTTAATTTCCATATTTTGTGTGACGTCTTTTTTGCTTTAATTTTTGTCTATATCCCTGTATTATCATGGTTTCTTCCATGACATCATGCTTATTTTTTTAATGACGTCATTTTTGTTTATTATCCCCTTGTGTTTTCGGTATATCATGGGCTCGTTCGTGACGTCATGTAAGCTAATTAACAACAAAGAGGCGGNNCCCGCCTCTTTGTATACCTAATCAAACAACACTATATCCAATTTTTTAGCCACATCAAGGAAACCAATAGCATTGGCAAATTGGGCATCATCCATAAAGATGGCTTCGGGAAAGGCTTTGGATAATTCGCTTTTCAGCGCAATGCTTCCGCCCCCGGCCATTATGACATGGCTATAGGTATCTTTCCCCGGTCCTCTCTGCCGGTAAGCATCTGCTATGGATTCCACGGTTTTTTGTGCGACTAATCTATTTACATCCCCGTAATCTTTTTCTTTCCCGTTAACACGACAGCTTCCAGTCATAAAAGTTCGTTCTGCACTCTCGAATGACACATCAAAAGCACCGATTTCTTCGGCTATGCGATTTGCCAGATCGCGGAACACCGATACCATTCCGATGTCTAAGGTAAAGGAGTATTCCAATACAAATTCAAAGTCTTCGTTTCGTGTGTACTTGAATGTGGCTACGTCAGTAGTCCTGTAGCCTATGTCCACTACGGTTGTTAAGTCCCCGGGTTTTATTTCCTTTTTGAATTTCTCGCAATGAGGATTAAGGAATATCCCGGCAGCCTGGGG
>LFRM01043151.1_pt2 | contig 39089 bp, 55 predicted proteins | sample 618341 | NCBI WGS metagenome assembly LFRM01 (sample SAMN03654438, study PRJNA283298) | anaerobic digester metagenome | isolation source: pool of bioreactors CSTR01a, CSTR02a, and CSTR03a thermophilic anaerobic... | place: Denmark: Kgs. Lyngby | collected 2014-05-21 | reverse complement strand
AGAGACAAACGAGACCCTGACTGGACAGTTGGATTTAAGCTAACTCATTACCAAGGAATGTATTGGATTGAAGATATAGTACGTGTTCAGAAATTACCGCTTGATGTAGAGAAGATAGTTAAGGCTACTGCTGAAGAAGATGGGTATTCTGTGGCCATTAGGATGGAACAAGAGCCTGGTTCCTCAGGCGCGTATACAATTGACCACTTTTCAAGAGGCGTACTGAACGGGTATGATTTTGCAGGTGTTACTTCTTCCGGTTCTAAGGTAGAGAGGGCTAGAACTGCTTCGGCTGCTTCACAGGGAGGTAAGGTTCTTATTTCAAATCGTTGTAGAAACATTCTGCCATTTCTTGACGAAGCTGATGTTTTTCCATATGGTTTGAAAGATGATACAATTGATGGATTCTCTGGTGCGTTTAACTACTTCAGAGGCCCGTCATTAGTAAGAGCGCCTTCTAGTGTTAAGAAAGTCGGCGGTTCTTACTGGTCAAGATTTAATAGGGGGTGATACACTTGGAAAATACCAATAAAGTTGTTAATTTCAAGCAACTCGGTACAACGGGCCTGAAGCGATACGGACCGTATGTATATGAAGAATTTTTACCTGAGCTTCGTTGGCCACGAGCTGGCAAAGTATATCAAGAAATGGCTGATAATGACCCGGTTATTGGTGCCATTTTGTATCTTGCAGAAATGCTGATACGAGGCACATCTTGGGGAGTATCTCCAGCATCTACAAGTAAAGCTGATGTAGAGGCGGCAGAGTTCCTTAAAAGTTGCATGGATGACATGGAAATGTCATGGCCAGACACTATTTCTGAGATTCTGTCAATGCTTACGTATGGGTTTAGCTTTCATGAGATTCTCTACAAGGTACGTAGAGGACCTACTGAGCGAAGCGCTAGATACAGAAGTAAATACAGCGACGGTAGGATTGGTTGGAGAAACTTACCAGTCAGGTCTCAGAACTCTTTGAATGGTTGGATATTCAACAAGGATAATGAAGTCGTTGCTTTTGAGCAATTAGCAGAACCTGACTACCAAAGAGTTGTTATTCCATTCTCTAAGGGGCTTTTGTTCAGAACCAGAGTGACAAGAGACAACCCAGAAGGCAAATCTTTACTTAGAAATGCTTATAGACCTTGGTTCTTTAAGAAGCATTTTGAAGAAATTGAGGGAATTGGCATTGAAAGAGACCTTGCAGGTTTTCCTGTTTTGCAGTCTCCTGAAGGATTGGACTTATGGAATGAAGATGACCCGACCATGGTTGCATTGCGTTCACGAGCAGAAGAACTTGTAGCTAACGTGCGCCGAGACAGCGAGGAAGGTATTCTTCTTCCTTACGGATGGAACTTAAAACTACTAACATCTGGTTCTTCTCGTCAGCTTGACATTGGAGGAACTATCGAGCGCTATGATAATCGTATAGCTATCACAATGCTGTCTGATATTATTCTGCTTGGTAACAAATCTGGTTCTTTTGCGCTAGCAGACACAAAACAATCAATGTTGGCTTCTTCATTGCAGTCTCAACTCTTGAATATAGCCGATGTGTTTAATACACGAGCTGTTCCAAGGTTGTTTCAAGCAAACTCATTTGTAGGTCTTACAGCATTACCTAAAATTGTTCCTGGTCAGATTCAAACACCTTCTCTTAAGGAAGTTGCATTGGTTCTTCGCGCAATGGGACTTAAGATAAATGATGACATGGAGCTGCAAAACTATCTCAGACGTATCATGAATATGCCTGAATTAAGCGAGCAGCAACATAAAGACATTTATAGTCTAGGTGACAAGGACCTTAGTAATGCGTGTAATGAAGAAACAACGACTGACCCTGTAGATGACACTTCCCAAAAGGACCTGGAACAAAATGACATGAACTATATAGGAGGTGAAAACTAATGGACATAAAGAGAGGCGTTGGGGTGCTTGTAATGCAGGGTAATAAAGTACTTACTGCAACGCGTACTGACAATGGTACTATCTGTGGACCAGGTGGACACGTTGATTCTGGTGAAGATTTGCAGACGGCAGCTATCAGAGAAACCAAAGAAGAGTTTGGTATAGATGTTTCTGAGATGGAATTGCTTGGCGAACTGTCAGGAATGCCTAAAGAGTATTGCAATTCTACCGTATACCTTTGTACTAAATATGAAGGTACACCAACTGCAGATGGTATTGAACAGAAAGATGCAAAGTTTGTTGAACTTAGTGAGCTTATCGAGGCTGATAACTTATTCTTGCCATTCAAAGCTTCACTTAGTTTACTACAACAGAAAAATATGTCTGTAACTGCTACTTTCAAAGTTGCTAAATCAAATGACAGTGAAGGACTTGTAAGTGGCTGGGCCAATGTAGCTGTTAATGCAGATGGTACTATTCCGTTAGATTGGCAAGACGATGTAATAAGTCCTACTACATTGGAAAAAGCTGCCGTAAACTTTATGATGGAATACAGAGGCAGCGGGGTGATGCATGAAGGCAATTCTAAAGGAATTGTTGTAGAATCTATCGTATTTACTAAAGAAAAGCAAGCCGCAATAGGCATTCCTGAGGGTATCGTCCCTGAAGGATGGTTTATTACAGTAAAAATTCTTGACCCAGAAGTATTTGAGCAGGTTAAGAATGGGACGTTTAAAATGTTCTCTATTCAAGGTCACGCAAAGCGTGTTGAGCTTTAATGTTATTATTTGCAACCAATCAGCGTATAATATAATTAGGAGGTGAGTTTGGATGCCATACTTACTTGAAGACTTGGTTGTTGACCGGGTCGACTTAGTTGATGAAGGTGCCAATTCGGCTGCTTTCATAGAACTTTTTAAGAGAAAGGAGCGAAAAGAATCTATGGACTACAAAGAAGTCATCGCAAAGATGAGCCCTGAGCAGGGTAAGCTTGTTCAAACTAAACTCGATGAGTTAGCTGGAGAAGTTACCAAAGCAAAGGAAGACTTGGCGACGAAGACTACCGAGTATGAAGAGGTAAAGAAACAGCTGGATGAAGCTAACGGAAAACTTGAAACGGCAAATGACGATTTGGCAACAGCTAAATCAGAACTTGATACGTTGAAGGGCGAAGGAGCTGACGGCAGCAAAAAGAAAGCGGCTTTCGATGAGGAAGAAACTATGAAAGCCATGCCTAAAGAAGCTCGTGAGTTGTTCACCAAGATGAAAGCTCAAAAAGACGCGGCTGAAGAAGAGCTGCGCAAAGCTAAGGATGCTGAAAAGCATGCGGAAGCTGTTGCCAAGGCTGCAACTCTGAAGTCTCTGCCTGTTGAGCAGACTAAGCTCGTAGAACTTGTAAAGAGTGCTACACCCGATGTTCTTGATGTACTTACTACACTTGCTGCTGCAATGGATGAAACTGTCCTTGGCGAAATTGGTAAGAGCAAGGCTGGTGCGGGTACTGCTTCTACAAGCAACGAAGCTTGGGCTCAGATTGAGGCAAAGGCTGCTGAGGTAGCTAAGAAAGACAGTATTTCAAAAGCAAAGGCAATCTCAAAGGTTGTGAATGAAAATCCCGACCTTTACAAACAATACCTACAGGGAGGTGCAAATTAAATGTTGACTGCATATGAAATTCCCGGAACTCAGTTTAGTCTTCCGGCAACAACTGCAATCGGCAGATACCGTTTCGTCTCCATTGATGGTACTGGCCAGGCAATTCAGGCAACTGCTTCTACGGAAGTTATCGGCGTATCTCGTAATGAGATTGACCCGGTAAAATATCCGGATGCGCAGGTTGTAGATATTGCAGACGGTATCATGATGGTCGAAGCGAGTGCTGCGATTACATGTGGAGCAAAGGTTGCTTCTGACGCGAATGGCAAAGCCATCGTTGCAACCGGTGATACCTTTGTCGGTATTGCATTTTCAGATGCTGCGGCCGCAGGCACGATAATTGCGGTAAAAACAGAAGGTAACTTAGGCAAGGGGTTAGACGGTAAATATCTTCAGACACTTATGTATACTTCAGCAGATTTGGCAGCGGGTGCCGACCTTACCAATGTTCCTTTCGGCGTAGCTATTAAAAATGGAGAAATTCTTGGAATCGTTGTTATTTCTACAGGCGCTGCTGCTGGTATTGATGACGCGAATACATCAGTCTTCTCAGTAGATAACGGAGCCGATACTGTCGCTAGTTTTACTTTCAATACTGCGAATGTTTTTCCAGCTGCTGGTGCAGCGCAAGAACTTACTCTTGATGAAATAGCTGTTTCCGCTGGAGATGTTCTTACACTTTCTGTAACAAACGGTGCAACTGCTGACCTGCCTATTTTTATGGTTCAGGTTGTTGTTGCATTAGACTAATAAGAAAGGAGAATAGACAATGCCTGAAATGAATCAAGCTCATATTGATAGAGCGTTAACCAATATGTCAGTTGCTTATATGCAGGACGAATCCGCTTATGTAGCAGACAAAGTTTTTCCGATTATCCCTGTTAAGCGTCAGTCTGATGTTTACTACATCTATAATACCGGCGACTTTCTTAGGGATGAGGCTCAGGTGCGTGGCCGTATTGCAGAATCTGCTGGCGGCGATTACGACCTTGAGACTGATGTTTACCACTGCAAAAAGCATGCCTTCCATAAGGATGTTGCTCCTGAGGACCGTATCAATTATGATGAGCCTCTTGATGCAGACAAGGATGCACAGATTTACGTTTCCCAGAAGATGCTTATCCGCAGGGAGATGGAATGGGCTTCCAAGTTCTTCAAGTCCGGTGTTTGGACAAGAGAGATTACTGGTGTAGCTGCTACGCCTACTGATGGCCAGGCGGTTTACTGGAATCTTGATACTTCCAACCCTATCGGTGATGTAACCAACGAAGGAATTCGTATGGCAGGCCTTACCGGTATGAAACCCAACACACTGGTTCTGTCCCCTTATGTCTTCAATGCGCTTAAGAATCACTTTGATGTTCTTGACCGTATTAAGTACACTGAGACCGGTATTGTTACCACTGCTTTGCTCGCATCTCTGTTTGAGGTTTCAAACGTGTATGTTGCATGGGCGGTTGTTAACACTGGTAAGAAGGGTGCTACTGATGACATCGGCTTTATCATGGGTAAGAATGCGCTGTTGTGCTACGCTAACCCGAATCCGTCTCTGCGTTCTGCTTCTGCTGGTTACATCTTTGCATGGACTGGTCTTGAAGGCGCTGGGGCGTATGGTAACAGAATCGTCAGAATTCCGATGGACCTGCTCGGCCTCGGTGTAGAACGTATCGAAGGAGAAATCGCATTCGACGCTAAGAAGATTGGCGATGACCTCGGTGTGTTCTTCAAGGACATCGTACAGTAATGTCCTACTTTATTTGTAGGCGCGCCTTTCGCGATGCAAAGGGTCCAGTATCCACCGGGTCTGTAATCGACCCGGTGGAGATTAAAAGATTCAGGTTCCGTCTACAAGAAGGGCATATTGTAGAGGTTACCGAGCAGAACTTTGAACAGTATGCTACATTGTTTGAGCAAAGATATGGTATTACCATTCCTAAGCTTGACGAGGTACCTTCTAAAGAATCTGATGAGGAAAAAGAACTACTTGCAAAGCGTGTTGAAGAATTAGGTCTTGATTTGCCTGAAGACTTGACATTTGAGCAAGTACTCGAAGCAGTTGAGAAAGCTGAGAAAGCTGAGAAAGCTGAGAAAGCTGAGAAAGCTGAGAAAGCTGAGAAAGAAGCCAAGGCGAAAGCTGAGGAAGAAGCCAAGGCGAAAGCTGAGGAAGAAGCCAAGGCGAAAGCTGAGGAAGAAGCCAAGGCAGCACCGGTTGCTAAAGCAACTGCGAAAGCAAAGGTGACTGAGAACAAGTAGGAGGTGATAAGATGTCTTGGAGTTATTCTGGAAATCCAAAAGATAGCCCTATTGATGAAGTACGCTTTCTTGTAGGTGATACCAATAAGAGAGAACCAATCATGCAGGACGAAGAAATCCAGTATCTTATCGACGAATACGGTTCTAATGAGAATGTTCTCAGATATTACGTGTTCACACATGTAGCTACAATCTTTGCAAGAGACATTAAGCGAACTCTTGGACCACAATCTGAAGACCCGACCAAAAGGCTGGAGTACTTTCAGAAACAGGCTCAGCATTACGAAGGCTTGCTTGCAAGTGCAGGTATTTCATTACCTAAGTATGCTTATCCTAAAACTTTCAGAAAGGGTATGCAGAGTAACCCGCCATGGCCTTTAAGACCAGGAAAGCGGGGTGGGTACCTTGTATGATAGCTTAAAATCTTGGATGGACTTGACAGCAGTACGAAAACCGTATATCAAGCGTTCAGGTACAGGAGCAAAATCTTTCGGTGAACCAATCAATATGAATTGTTACGCTGAAGGTAAAGTGCAAGTAGTTACTAATAAGGAAGGTAAAGAAGTTGTTTCGAACAAAGTTCTGTATGTAGATGGACCCACCGAAATCGATGAGCTGGACAATGTAATATTTGAAGGTAGAGAGACTGAAATCAAAGCAATCGGATATTATTACAGAGGCGGCCAGGTGGATATAAAGTTGGTGTATCTATAATGAGAGCGACGATAGACTTCCAATTCCCAAAGAGTGAACTACAAAAGTTTGACGCAACTTGTCAAATCGCAATACGGAATGTTTTCAGAGGTACTAAGAAAGCGACCACTGCTGCAGCTCAAGAGATTCTTGGTGAAAGTATGGCGCAGGTACCGAAAGAAACTTACACGTTGCTAATGAGTGCCTACTATGAGGTATCACGAAGAAGCGACACAGCACTTTCTACTTGGGCTTATGAAGCAATCATAGGCTATGGAGGAAATGGCGACCCAATCAATCCTAAGACAGGAAGGTCAGCTTCATCTTATATGTTAGCAGTGCATGAGGATTTATCCGCTACACATGTTAACGGTAAGGCAAAGTTCCTGGAGGACCCTGTGAGGGAATATGCGACTAATAACTTTCAGAGAACTGTTTTTAAGTATGCTCAAGAGTCATTAGCTACAATGAGTGATTAGAAAGGAGGGTACTTATGGGACAGCCATTGTTGCTTGACATCATTACATTCTTAACTGCTAAAGGCGTTGTTATAGGAGACGGTGTTGATGCATTCCGTGACTTCATTCCCGAAGAACCTGACACGCTAGTTGCTCTAATTGAGTATAGGGGAGACCCTGCAATCCCTATTGACCCGTCAGTGCATCGGTCGGTTCAAGTTTCTACAAGGGATAAGGATGCAGACCTTGCGAGACAGAAAGCGTTAGACATTTTCAAAGTCTTTGTAGATAATCAAGACGAGACCTGTAGGATAGATTTTACAGATACCAGATGGGGCCAAATCTACTTACGGCAATCGCCGTTCAGATACAAGACTGATGAGAACAATCGAGCGTATTACTGTTTCAACATAGGAATAACGACTACTATTGAATAGGAGGAAAAACTATGGCTATGAGAATAGGCTGCGATAATCTTCATTATGCTCTTATGACAACTGAAGATACCGCAACAAGTGCACCGGTTTATGCGACTATCAAGTCAGCTCCTGGTGTAATGCATGTTAACATCAATCCTAACGCTTCTCTTGCTACTGCGTTCTTTGATGATGGCCCTGGTGATACTGCTTCTACTCTCGGTAATATCGACGTTGAGATTGAGAAGAACTCGCTGACTACTGAGAACAAAGCAGATTTGCTTGGTCACACAATTGATGCAAACGGCGGCGTCGCTTATGCGGATGATGACACACCCCCGTTTGTGGCTATTAGCTTCCGTACACTGAAGTCTAATGGTAAATACCGTTACGTCTGGTTGTACAAAGGACGTTTTGCGGACCCTGAGGACAATAGTGAAACTAAGGCCGATAGCATCAACTTTCAGTCTGATACGATTTCTGGTCAGTTTGTTAAGTTGAATTACCCTACCACTATCGGTGCCAAGTCTAAGAGACTTTGGAAGTATGAAATTGACTCTGACAACCCGGAAGCTAGCCAAGCGGCGATGGACGCCTGGTTTGATGAAGTTACATTTCCATCTTAAGAAAGGAGGCCTAAACAATGTCTAATGTTTTAACGTTGCAGGTTGATTCTACAGGTAAGGTGAAGCATGCTCTTATTAACAATGAAGATGTTGGTGAAGTAGTATCTGTTTCGCAGAACTTGGTAAAAGGTGCCCTTCAGGGTGCCCTTACTTTAAAGTTTACCGAAGTGACCGTTGAGGCTGCTCCTCCTGAAGCGCCGGCTGCAATCACAGCAACATTTGTAGGTAGTTCTACAGACATTGCTATTACTATCACAGCTCCTATACTTGGTAGTGGCAATAGATTTGCTTACAAATTCGTTTCACCGATGGCAACAGTTCCGGCTGCTCCTAATAAAGGAGATGTCATCACAGGCACTACAAACATCACTGGTAATGGAGTTACTGTTACGCAGGGTGCAGACGGTGATGGTTATCTGCTTTATGAGCTTAATAATCAGAACCAGGTTGTTAGCTACCTTGGTCACAAGCTTGTAGCTGGCGAGTATATCGAAGCTTAAAATATTTCGTTAAAGGAGGAAATCTTAATGTCTAATGTTGCAGATGTAAAATCCAAGACAATTAAGATTGCCCTCAGTGACGGCGTTCAGCGTACCGTAAGGTTTACGCTGAATGCTTTAGCTGAGCTGGAGGATAGATACGGTTCTGTTCAAAATGCTTTTGATAAGCTGGAGAAAGAGAACAGTATGAAAGCGTTACGCTGTATCCTATGGGCAGGTTTTCTACATGAAAGTCCTGACCTTACAGAACAGGAAGTCGGCAATCTTATCGATGTAGCTTATATGCAGGAATTAGTAGGTTCCTTGAATTTGGCGCTTGAGCAGGACTTAACGCCGAAAGAAGAAGGGGACGCCGCACCAAATACGCAACTGGATGGTGAGCAGGACCCAAACGCTTAAATCCCGATAATAGTGCTGGGGCCAATCCATTCACAGAACGAGATGCTTGGGATTGGCCCTACATTTTATATGTCGGGAGAGTTTGGTTACACTACACCGAAGAGGAGATATGGAATATGACTCCTCGCAAGTTTAAGTCGCAGCTGGATGTGCACCAAGATGTGCAACAGCAAATGAATGGGGGCTCTTCTAGCAGAGATGCAAAAGCTATGCAGAAGGCCATGAAAAAACAACAAGTAACTACAGGATATATTGACCAAATCCCTAATTGGTAAGGAGGTGTTAGCTTGGCTAGTTTCGCTGATTTAACCGCAAGACTAAATCTGAATATACAAAATTTCGCGTCTAACTTACAGTCAGCCTCTGGTATGATGAATAAGTTTGCGCGTAACATGAGTGGTACAATAAATGGCGGGATGACTGCCCCAGCTAAGAAAGCCGGTTTTGCTTTTAAGGATGTCGGTAGAATAGTTCAAGGTATTCTAATTTCTCAGGCATTCTATACTGGAATGCGTTCTATTAAGGACGCTACTTCTGCTACATGGGATTTTGCTAGTAGTTTAGAGTATGCTCAAATTGCTTATTCAAATCTCTTTGGTGATACTCAATTAGCCACTGAATTTATAAATGTATTGAAGGACTTCGCTGCAGTTACACCTTTTGGCTTCACTGAAGCTGAGAAGGCAGCGAAGCGCCTTCTTGCATATGGAATTGAGTATAAGAACGTCATGTATGTAATGCAAGGCGTTTTATCGGCGTCCACTATGACTGGTAGTGCTCAGACTATTGAATCTGTGTCAAGAGCTCTTGGTCAGATAAATACTAAGGGACGTTTATATAATGAAGAGATGAGACAGCTTACTGAAGCTGGTATTCCTGCTTATGAGATTCTACAAGAAAAGTTAGGTTTGACACAAGACCAGCTTAAGAATCTTGCTAAGAATGCAGTACCTGCTAGCACAGCTATCAATGCTCTCGTAGATGGTATCAATGAGCGTTTCGGTGGAGTTGCTCAAGTTTCTAATTTAACTATGAAAGGCTTGTTTGCTAATCTAAAAGACAATCTTCTTATGATTGGCTCAGAGGCGATTCAGCCTCTATTTAATAAGGTAAAAGCCTTACTTGTTCCTTTCGTTGAGTTCGTTACTGAACTGAGAAACATTGTAGATACTCAAGGTCTTGGTGGATTGTTTGAAAGACTTGTTCCTCCTGAGATGCAATCTACAATCAGAACTTTTATTGCAAACTTAAAGAATCTATGGACTGTTGTAAAGATTAACTTGGCTAATGCTTTTAAGGTATTTAAGATAGTACTGGAAGCTGTTATCCGAGTCTTTAACGCATTTGTGCCTGTAGTTACTGCAGTGCTTGATGTGACAGCTAGAATTACTCAGGCAATTCTTAGTAATGAAAAAGCTGTTAGATTCTTAACGGCTGCCCTCGCCGCGTGCGCTGCAATGTGGGTTGTATTTAAGATTAAGGCTGTTGCATCTGCAATGGTCGCAGGCGTTGTAAACGTAATTTCAAAAGCTGTGTTAGGTCTTTTTAAAGCCCTGACATTTGTAGTTGCTCATCCTTTCTGGGGACTAATGATTGGCCTTGTAGGCCTAGTGGTTGGTCTGAGCGGCGGCTTCAATAAGCTGGGAGATTCTATCAATGGATTCTTTAAGAAGCTTACTCAGTTTAATGGTGTTGACCCTGATAAAATTTTATTACCTAGCCAAAAGGAACGTGCGGCCGACCTCGACAAGTTTAATAAGAAACTCTCAGGTACTGGCGATGCAATGGATAGTCTAGCAGATAAGACAGGTAAAGCTACAAAAGCTGCTAAAGGGCTGTTATCATTCGATGAAGTATTTAAGCTCAATCAGCCTGATGAAGGTACTGACAAAGGCGCTAATGATTGGGGAGATTTTGAATTTCCTGACTTCGGTGGTATGGGAGAGGCTCTTATTCCTGAGATACCTGATTTTGGTGGCTTTGCTACAGACTTTGTAGATAATCTACTAGATGCATTAGGCGGAAAAGAAAAGTTATTAAGTGCAGGTATAGGAGCCTTGCTTGGAGCAGCTCTTGGCGCTATATTTGGCGGTCCTATTGGGGCAAAGATTGGAGCAGCTATTGGTGCATTAGTTGGGTGGTTCTGGCCTGAGGTTGCAGAAGCTCTTGGCCTTACTGATGTAGGAACTGTTGCATTACCTATATCTACCGTCCTTGGCACTGCTATCGGCTATGTGGCAGGAGGGCCCCTTGGGGCAGTTATTGGTGCAGCCATAGGTGCGCTGGTTGGTTGGATTATTGATAAGATAGCTAAGGGACTAGAAACAGGAGATTGGACTGGTATAGGTAAACCTATTGGCGTAGGTATTGGGGCTGGTATTGGTTTCTTAGTTGGCGGCCCTCTTGGAGCTCTTATCGGTGGTGCGATTGGTACATTAGTTGGTCACGTAGTTGACCTGTTTATAGATGGCTTTACTAACGGTAACTGGGATGCTGGTGGCATAGCGATGAGCCTTGGACCTCTTATTGGTGCAGGTATTGGTATGATTGTTGGTGGTCCTGCCGGTGCTGCTATTGGGGCTGCTATTGGCTTACTTGTAGGTTGGATAGTAGATTTAATAGTTGATAACTGGGATGCTATAACTGATTGGTTCAAAGGCGCTGGAAAATGGTTTAGTGAAGTATTTAGTACTATTGGTGAGTTCTTTGCTAATGTAGGAAGTGCTATCGGTGAGTTCTTTGGAAATGTTGGTCAATGGTTATCTGATGCTTGGACTAACCTTAAAACTTGGTTTGGCAACGTACTGACCGGTATAAGTGAGTTCTTTGGTGGAATCTGGGATACTGTTTCAACATTCTTTAGTGATATATGGACTAAGTTCACAACATGGCTTTCTGATATATGGAATAAAGTATCTGAATGGTTTGGTCAAATCTGGGAAGCAACTTCTGAGTTCTTCAGTCAGATATGGGAAGCAGTCTCTGGATTCTTTAGTGATATTTGGGATAGTTTCTCTGCATGGGTAAACGATGTATGGACTAAGTTCACAACTTGGTTGAGTGACATCTGGAATAAGTTCACTGAGTGGGCTAGCCAAGTGGTTAGCAAGGTGGCGACGTTCTTCAGTGATATTTGGAATAAGCTTACAACTTGGGTTGACCAGATAATTTCTAAGATTGGTGAGTTCTTCGGAAACATCTGGAATAGCATTACAAGCTGGTTCGCTAAGTTCTTTAGTAAGGTTGGCGAACTGTTCAGTAACATAATAAGTTCTGTAGTGAACTTTGTAGCTGACGTTATCAATAAGTTTACGAACTTCTTCAGTGACTTATGGACCGGAGTTAAGAATGGCACTTCTAATATCTACAATACATTTAAGAACTGGATAAGTGACCTTTGGAATAATGTGTTTGGAAAGTTCTTTGGTTGGATAAACGATGGTATTAGTAAGCTTAGAGAGTTCTTCGGACTTGAGAGTAAGGCTAAAAATACTAATACAAGGTATACCAAGTCTGGCTCAACTCCTAGAGTAGGTCATGCAACAGGCGGTATATTTAGAAGAGAACATGTTGCAAGATTTGCAGAAGGTAATAAAGCTGAGGCGGTGATTCCTCTTGAGAATGCTTCAGCTATGCAACCATTTGTAACAGCTATCTCTGATGGAATCATGCAAGGGTTGATGCCTACCATCGCCTCTATGATGGGGAACAATAATGGCTCTAATGTTAATGGTGATAACGAGGCTTTAAGACCACTGTATGTTGGCACTCTTATTGCTGATGAGCGTAGCTTGAGAGAACTTCAGAAGAAGATGAATATTATTCAGTTACAAGAATCAACAAGGAGGGGAATTTAATGGCTAATTTTCAAATAAGCGGAGTGGCTATTAAAAACCCCTCCGAATTTAAGATTGAACGTTATAATGTAACAACACTAGAGCGCAGGGCTGATGCTAAAATGGTCGGAGACCTTGTAGCTAAGAAGCGTAAGTTTTATTTCACATATGAAGCAATTAGCGGCTACGACTTAGATAAGATTCTTGATTTAATTTGGGAAACAAATGAACTATTCTTTCCGTTAACCTATATTGAAAATGGTACGTCTAAGACTGCTACAGTGTATGTTGGCTCTATACCTACAGAACTGCATAGAGCTGGGAGAACCACAAACTGGGTTTGGAGAAATGTAACTTTTAATCTAATCGAACAATAAAGAAGGAGGTGCGAAAGAATGCTTGTTATTCCTGGAATAGACCCTAGTTACTTTGACAAGGATAGTCGTCAGATTACAGCTAGGATAGATATATATTTTGATGGCTTTGAGAATGAGCCTATTGAGATTTATCCTTCAAACTATCTTGTAGATTTAGAGATTACTGAAGAAGCAGGAGCTGAAACAAAGAATCCATTAGGAGCTGTTTCAGCTAATGAGCTTTCTTTTACGCTTACTAACTTTGATAATATCTTTAGTCCTACCAATGTTGCAGGACCTTATTATGGTAAGATAACTACTGGAGTAATGATTAAAGTCTGGCTTAAACCAGATGAAGAAAGTATAACGAACTGGATTCCTATGGGTGTTTTCTTTGTAGTAAATTGGCAGTGCAAAATGGGTAGCGAATTGGCGGATATACTTTGTACTGATACTATGCAAGAGTTGTTGTTAGCACCTATACCGGACCTTGATGTAAAGCTTAATAATTCATTTGCTGCGTACTTTACTTATGTATTGCATGCATATGGCTTTCTTAACGCTCAGGTCGATAGTTCATTAGTTGATGTACTTCCTTATGGTTTTATATCTTCTGATAATAGCTCAGAGTTTATGCAGGCTTTGACAGAAGCCTCTATTTCATCTTTGCTAGCTTCAAGATATGGCATAATCACAGTTAAGAAAATTGCAAGAAACGATATAGTAGCTACTTTTACAGATGCTGACCAGTTAATGTCAGTTGATGTTGAACAATCTATTCTTAAGACTTATAATGGAGTAAGACTTGGTTATGTTCTGCCTCAGTTATCTGATGACCAAGAAGTGCTTGTAGTTGAATCCATGCCAGTACCTGCTGGTAGAACTACGCACAATGCTATCAGATATAAAGACCCAGTTTTTGCTATTTCCGCTGTAACACTATCTGGAAATGTTGTCGCTGAAGTTGAAGCTTATACTTCTACAAACTTTAGTGTAAACGTAACTACAAAGTTAGATGGTACCGAAAGTGCTTCAATGAGACTTTCTGTTACTGGTAAGAACATAGATTTAGTTGAACAAGAATTAAGTGACAATCTTACTAATATGCTTGATATTAGTAACGTATATATTCAGTCATCATTGTATGCTGAAGAATATAAAGATAGACTTACTACTTTTGTATCTTCTGAGACTCCTATACTTGCCGCTAATATCAGAGGTAATCCCTTACTTGAAATTGGTGACACAATACAACTTAATAGTAACAGTTATGATATTACTTTCACTGGTATTATTAAGCGAATGACATTCAAATATAACGGAGCTTTGTCTTGTTCTATGACATTGCTTAATGCGGAGGTGGTATAATGCAATTCTTACCTAATATACTACCTGAAAGCAGCGACCGTTGGGAAATAACAAGTGGTTCTATGTCATCTGGACATATTAGGCTAAATGCAGGTGGCACCGCAACTGCTCAATTAACTACAACTGATATTGCTTATATTCCTAAGGCATTTCAGATAAGAATAAGACATAATGTTTTGGTTAACTGGAAAAATCCTCAAGTAGTTGCTGAACTTCATATTTCTTATGAAGACGGTGAGTTTCTTCATACTGTTGTACCTCTTAATGCAAACTATATGTCGGGTGCTGAATATGTAACTATAAATGTTTCCATAGTTCCGTCAAAGAAGTTTAGTGCATTAGCATTTGTAGTTACTAATACGACAGCAAGCTTGTTAGATATGTCTCTGTATGAGTTGAGACCTAGCCTTGACTTAGATGAAGGTCTACAGAATGATATTGAATCTATGCTTCCGCAACTTGTGTATAAGTATAATGAATCGCAAGTAAATGCTTCTGTAGGTATAGAGACTGCTGTTATACAATTACCTGTAACTGTAAACAAAGATACAAACTTAATGGTATCTGCTCATGTAACAGGTACTTGTGTTGCAGATGCTATTGAGTGTTCCATAAGAATAGACGGTGAAATGGTTAGAGCATTTCCGGTTAAGCAAAACTTTTTAGCTGGCCAATTTTTCTTTGGTATACCTTCTTTGATTGCTTTTGTTAGAAGAGGAACCCATGCAGTTCAGTTAGCAATAAAGACAACTACAGGAGAGGCTAGTGTAGCTAAAGAATTTGCTATGCTTGCTCTTGAAGGTAAAAGTGTTCTCGGTGGCTCAAGTGGTGAATATCCACACGCCGAAGTATTTCAGACGATACCTCTTGCCGATTTCTATAATAAGAGAAAGTATCAGACAGGAATTACAACTGATGTTGATGTGCCTGAGATTCATACCGCAAATACATTTATACCATTGTCTATGAATAATATTACTACTGAGATAAATATACTACTGATGTAAAGTTTGTGATAAGCTACGACAATACAACATGGCATGCTTATAATGGTTCTGCGTGGATTGAAGTAGACTACACAGAAGAAGCAGTACTGTTAAGCGGAATGACAAAAACAGTATTAAATGCTTTAACTACAACCGAATTTTCACTACTATATACCGGTGCTGAACCATTAGTCATGTGGATAGCTCTTGTAGTTAAGTCTACTGTAGCTGATAACTGGTCAATAAATTCATTGCAAATTTCATTCACTACTAATTTATAAGGAGGCAACTAAAATGAATACTCATTTTCCTATTCCAACTGATAAGCCGTTTAGAGGCATTACAAAAATCCAGTTGTTTGACAAGAATGGCGAGATGATTGAAGAGGTAGTGCATGAAAATACCTACAATCAGCGCATTCAGTTTCGCAACTATCTTGATACTATTCTTCACTGTAAAACACCAGATATGTCAAAACAGTTACTTTTTGCATTAACTGGTAGTGATGAGGCTACAAATGGTACGTACAGCGATAACCTTTCTTATGAGACCATTTGGGATACAGGTAGTACTAGTACTACTAGCGTCAGGCAGCCGTTTGCAACCCTGTGGCTGACAAATGCCACAGCAAATGAGGCGGCTAATGGGTACCCAAATGGTATACCCGTAGCTCTTGCTGATTCTTCTGGAGTTGCAAATAATATTGTTAATATACCTTGTGCTGGTCAGCCTAACATCCAAGAAAGTTATTATGGTGCTGACCGTTTACATCTTGTATTTGACTTTGATACAGTACACGGAAATATTACCTTTGATTCTCTCTGGCTATACCCCTCGCGATATAGGTCAGGCTCAACTGGATCTAATTGTTACCATGTGTTACCTTTCTTTCAGAAGCAATGTGTGAAGAGACAATATGATTTAAGCTTTAATATTCCATTCCAATTTAAGTACGTTTATCAGGAACGATTGAACGGCCCGTATAGTATGTTATGGTTCAGCGATAGCACCCGTAGTAATAATGGGTGTCAGTATGTAGGACAGGTAATAGTATTTAATCAACAAACAGGTGAGATTGTTGCTAACTGTACGTTTAGTACTCTTACAAGAGTATATGGCTCATTTTACTATGATGCGGGTTCTAATCAGCTATATATGTTACACAATAGTGCATATACTGGCGACGTGCCTTTCTCTGGTGGTAGCGCTAGCAACAGCTTTTGTCTAATTAAAATTAATCTTACTACTGGTGATAGAACATTTGTTGCTAACATGAATACTTTACTTAATATGGTTAAGAGCAACTATAACTATGCTGGTGACATAGCTAATTGGCGATACAATGTTGATGTGTACTGGTTAGCTGGAGAAAACACAACTATTATAGCTGTTCCTACTGAAGGAACAGACGCGTCTACTGGGCAGCAATCAGGTTACTATACTTGGTTTACATTTAACCCGCTAACAGAATCTTTTGATTTTGTAAAAAGACAAAAAGTCTATACAGGAACGGTCTTTACTGATACTAGTATTTCCCCTAACTATTCTAACCGAGGTTTTGTTAGAGATGGTAGGTTATATTTAGCCTGCTTTATTAGTCCTAATGTACAAACTTATAATAATTATGCAGTTTTTAATATTAAGACTGGTGCATTACTCTATGACAAGGCATTATCATATAGAAGTAGTTTATATTCCCCTGTTGTGCTTACGTCAGAATCTTTTTGGGCGTACTATGATAGTAAGTATATTTATAGCAGGGCGCAGAAAGATGACTTAATTTATAGAAATGCTACCAGAAGGTTGACTAGTAATACTTCTGCTAGCGCTAAGCTAAGAATAGAAAGGTATGACACAGCTCTTTGGTCAACACATAACAAGCTTACTTCAGCTATCACTAAGACTGACCAAACTACAATGAAGATTCAGTATGACATTATCTGGGATAGTTTGAATGATGTAATCATCCCAGGTCTTATGTGATAGAGAGGAGGCGAGGCGCTATGGAATATGAGCTATTTGACCCTGATAGATGGCTAAATCTTGGCCTACCCGGGGCGGCTCTGTTCATCGTACTAACCATAATTGTTTTAATGTTCAGGCAGCAGGGTAAAAGTATTGATAAGCTTTGCGAAAAGCTAGACAATGTAACAGATGCATTTTCAGAGTCCAACCTCACTTTAAGAGAAGTGATTATACGCAATGACAAGGACCAGAAAGAATTACTACGTTATATCAACAACTTGTCTGAACTAGTTCAAGACATGCACAAACGCGTAGTTCGTCTGGACACAAGGCTTTATGAAATGACTAAGAAAGGAGAGTTAATCTATGAGCACAAAGAGTAAAACAAAAGGTGCTGTAGTTAGTGACGCCGAGGCGCTCAGTAAGGAAGCTGAAAAAGAATTGACGCCTGAAGCTATTGAAGAGCTATCAAACGGGAAAGGAGATGACGAAGATGAGTAACAGTCCATTAGTAACCTACACTAAACTCTCACCAAACCATAGTGGTAAGAGAACACATGCAATCGATACTATCACAATACATTGTGTAGTTGGTCATTGTAGTGTACAGACACTTGGTGACATCTTTGCGGCGCCGAGCCGCCAGGCCTCCAGCAACTATGGTGTTGATGACTGGAACGGTGTTGGCCTCTATGTAGATGAAGCGAATCGTTCATGGTGTACTTCATCCAACGCTAATGACCAGAGAGCGGTTACTATTGAGGTAGCCAGTGACACAACTGAACCATATGCTTTCACTGATGCAGCTTATGAAACTCTTACAAAGTTGGTTGTAGATATTTGTAAGCGAAACGGCATCAAGAAACTGGTATGGTCAACCAATAAGAATGACCGTGTAAATCACCTGAATGGTTGTAACTTAACTGTTCATAGAGACTATGCAAATAAGTCATGCCCTGGCGACTGGATGTACAGTAAGATGGGTGAGTTTGCTGATGAAGTGAATAAGCGCCTCGGCGCGGTTGAACCTCAGCCTACTCCGACGCCATCATTCAATCCATATACTGTGAGAGTTAATATCACAGACTTGAATATCCGCAGCGGCCCCGGAACTAACTACAAGACTGTAGGTCAGACTGGTAAAGGAGTTTTCACAATTGTAGATGAAGCATCTGGTACCGGAGCGACTAAGTGGGGCAAGTTAAAAAGCGACGCAGGCTGGATTTCACTTGACTTTGTAGAAGGTGCCAAACCGGTTGTAGATACCGAGATTAAGTTGAATGACATCATCAACTTCAAAGGTGGAAATTACTATGTAAGCTCCACTGGTGATAAGTACTACACAGGCAAGCCTGGTAAAGCTAAAGTAACCCAGATTGTGAAAGGCGCTAAATATCCTTATCATGTCATTAGGACAGACAACACTACTTCGGTTTATGGCTGGGTCGCGGCGGACCTGGTTAGTAAATAATATGAGGCCTCTTATTTAAGTAAGAGGCCTCATAAATAAATATAACTCGTTACACGTTCGTAGTATTGGGTGGGGTTTTATATTAAAAAGTATTTACGAACCCGTTTAGAACGCGCTGCGAGTTTATAGAAGCTTCTATTAAATATTATAAAGGGTGGCCTATACATGGATTTTCACGAACGTATTTACTACTTCTTTCTTTTACGTTATGATAATAGAAGTAAAAGGAGGAAAGAATAATGGATAAAAACCAGCAAAGAAAAAGCGCGAAACGAAGATATGTAGTTTATACCTTGCTCTGTCTATCTTTGATAGTTGTAGCAGTATGGTCCATTGTAGCAGGTATCAATGAATCAAACCAGCATAGGAGTACAGTGACTGAACTACAGGCAGTTATTGAAGAGAAGGAGGCGCTGTTACAACGTGAAGTAAACCAGCATAGGAGTACAGTGACTGAACTACAAGCAGTTATTGAAGAGAAGGAGGCGCTGCAGCGTGAAATTGAAAGGTTAGAAGTTGTAGTTAACAACGGAGCATTCTTTCAGAGTGATACTGAATGGGTTGCTGAAGATGTTCCTTACTATGACATCAAGCTAAGTCAAGAGTTACAACTTTATACATATACAAAGTGTGCTGACTTAGGAATCAGTAACTACTATGAACTTGTTTTAGCAATGATGTGGTTAGAGAGTAACTACACACCAAATCTTGTAAGTAAGACTAATGACTATGGCTTAATGCAAATCAACAAAGTTAATCATAGTTGGCTATCCGAAGAGTTAGGCACTACAGACTTTCTTGACCCATATCAAAGCATCGACGCCGGGACGCACATCATTGCATCTCTACTCTTGAAGTATGAAGACCCACACAAAGCTCTAATGGCTTACAACTACGGAGAAGCCGGGGCGCGGAGCTATTGGAATCGCGGAACCTACACAAGCTTCTATAGCAGAGAAGTCGCTGAGAAGCAGGAAATACTACTGAACCAATTAAGAATAGAATAAAAAGAGCATATATTATACTTATTTACTTAACTTACTTAACAACCTTAACTTACTTAACTTTCTTAACAATATTTATGACTTATTTTCAATGAACCCTTTATGAATATTTATTTTTGAAATGATAAAGAGAAGTTTATTCGTGAAGTGTCAATAGGTTAAGAATGTTGAGATTGTTGAGGAAGTTGAGAAAATGTTGAGCCACACATCAACGCTGGGTCGCGGCGAACCTGCAAGAGACTCTTGTAGAAAATCCGTAAGGAAAGGGGGTTTACTTTTTAAGAATTTTAGTGTATAATATAAGTATGAGGTGCAGAGAACGTGCCTTAAAATAAAAAGTCGAAAGGATGGTATTTACCATGGCAAAAACTATGACAGTCGAGGTTGAAGCTCCGAAGAACTTGAGGGCTGGAGAGAAATTTACAATCGAGGTTGAACTTCCTACTCCTGTAAAGAAACAGCGCGGTCAGTTGGCTGGTATTGCGCTCGTTGACATGACTGACGAGCAGTTGAAGAGAGAGCTCGTCAATGCGAACAGCGTTCTTTACAAAGCTAAACAGCGCGGCGCTTCTGAAGAGACTATCGCTGCAAACCAGGCGCGTGTTGACGCAGCTAATGCTGAGAAGGCAAAAAGAGCTGGTACCAAGACTGACGAAAGTGTTGCTCCCAACGTTGAGAGTGCTCTTGAGGGCGAAGCTGAATCCACTGATGCTGAGACAGCAACTGAAATCTAAAGCACATAGCCGTCCGGCGACGCGTACTATGATACCGTCGCCGGCCGGTAAAAATCTACAAGGTAGCTTAATGGTAAAGCGTTGTGCGCACAATCTCTTGTAGATTTTTACCAGCCGGTGAGGCATGGAACCTAATGCAACCAATGAGAACTCATCCACTCAATAAACCGGTTGCATTAGGTAGTCTCCTTAAAACTAGGACCGTACCCTTTTCAACGCTGGGTAACGCATAAAAGACCGAAGCTTAATATCGGCGTCCTTTAAGATATTTGCTGCTGTGCAGAACAAACGATAGATTTGTCACCTATCCGCTCGCTTTCTTGTACAGCGGCAAAAATTTGCTGACAATTTTTAAATAGGGGTGTCCAGTAATGAGGAACAAGTTACTTATATCAAGTAATTGTATAGAGATACAATGTGACCGAGATGATTTAAAAACACACAAGCTAATTTCAAATTTTTATCCGGTCACTTCAAATAGGATAAAGACATCTTTCAAGGTTTCTCCACACTTGGTACCGGAAGTGCTTAAAGCCTTTAGGGGTTTAGATGCTAGTAATATACATACAGCACCTCAAAAGATTCAAGACTACTTTTATACTGAGATACTGATACGAGAGAATACACAAGATTTATTAACCAATGGGCCGAGGCGCTCATGCGTTGTATCAGATAAGTTAACACTTAAGCCACATCAGCAATTAGGTCGTGAGCTTGCGCAGTATCATGACAGGTTTGCTTTCTTTTATGATACAAGAACAGGCAAGACACCTTTGTCACTTACAATCATATATGATGACTTGCAAAAACACCCTGAACATAAGTGGCTAGTAGTTTGTCCTTTGATTCTTATCTACAATGCTTGGCTTGAGGATGCTGAGAAGTTTTTTCCTGAGATTAAAGTGGTTAATTGCCATGCAAGTACGCCTCATAAGAGAATGAAAGCCATAGAGACGCCTGGAAGCATATACATTACTAACACCGAGTCCTTTGTGAAGTATCGCAGCGCCCTGGAGCCACTTGGTTTTACAGGAGCTATTGTAGATGAATCTTCTGATATGAAGAGTCCTCGTTCCAAGGTCAGTAAAGAGCTTGTAGATTTCGCACAGTACGTGAAAAGGTTCTATTTACTTGCTGGTACTCCTGCGCCTAATGGTGAGTGGGAATATTACATGCAAATGAGAGCTATAGATTATTACGGCTGGCATTCAAGCTACTCACAATTCAAAGAGTATTACTTTGTGAATATGTCATACAATCCACAATATGAGAAGCTTTCTATCAGACCAGATAGAAAAGATGAGTTGCTTGAGAATGTTAAGCGAAAAGCTTTGTATGTTGACAAGGAAGATGTACTTGACACACCTGGTCGTGAATTTATTACAGTTGAGTATGATATGCCAAAAACATTACTAGCACATTATAGGAAGCTTAAGAACGAATTGTACTTAGAATTGGACGATAGCATACGCATAACAGCTATAAACGCTGGGGCTAAGCTTAATAAGCTAAATCAAGTTTCGTCTGGTTTTGTCATGCACACTCAGGCAACGAAGGAAAATAAGTTCTATGGCACAGATTTAGCTGAATGGTATCTACTGGATAATACTCGCTTTGAGCTGCTACAAAACCTACTTAACCAAGACGGCATCAAGGGAGAACAAGTTCTTATATGGGCTAACTATAGACGAGAGTTTGAACTTATTAAAGCGATGCTTGGGGACAGATGTGCTTGTGTTTATGGAGGTGTTAACCTCGTAGAAAAGAACGAGGCAATTAAACGCTTTAAAGCAGGTGAGGTTCAATACTTGATTGCGAATCCAGCATCAGCTGACAAAGGCTTGACACTAACTAACACGCATATAGCTGTTTACTTCAGTTTGAACTGGTCGTATGAGTTATTCAAACAGTCTTATGATAGGATATACGGTGACAAAACAATACAGCCTAACTTTTGTAAATATTATATCCTTATTGCTAAAGGTACTATTGACAACATTTTATATACAGAAGTATTACAAGGCAAGGGCGATGCGAGTTATGCGATACTTAATCACTTAAAGTCAGGAGGAAAATAATGGAGCTGTTAGCTAAGACAGTTAAAATTACAAATCGTCGTAACGTACTGGTGCAGATACCTGGGTTTGTAATAGCTGCCTGGCCAAGTGCTGATGAACTGGAGGTATACTATGACGAAGATAAACAAACCATTACCATCAAACCAAACGTTCAAAGAGGAAGCCTCTTTGCTAAAGAAAGTGACCGAGTGGCTAGCACCTCAAATACGTGACGGTATAAAAGTAATTCGTGTATGTGACAGGTACACGAAAGGTTATTCCGATTTATTTATCTGTGCAAGAGGTCGTTTTGTAGTTGCTGAGCTTAAAGATGATACAGGCACCGCGACGCCTCACCAAGAATTGTTTATAGAAGAGATGGAATTAGCGGGAGCTACAGGAGGTGTCTGTAGAACTGTCAAAGAAGTATCAGATTTAATTGACAAAGCAGTATATTGTCAATGCGGATATACAGAATCAAAATATTGTCCACACTGCGGCAAAGAAATCAGGAAGTGAAGTTATGCAAGAGATTGACTGCTTAATACAACAAAATATTGGTTTGATGGTTACTATACTTAAGCAGTATAATCTCCTGCATGACCCTGAAGCTGAAAGCATTGCTTATGAGGCGCTATGGAGAGCTTGTGTAGATTATGATGAAACGCTTGGGTACAAGAGGTCAACTCTAATAATTACATATCTTAAGAATGCATTAGGTACCTACATACGAACTCTTAATAAGCAACGCCAAATCGAAACAGTTTCATATAATAGCATAGCTTACTCGGATGATGGAACTGACCATGAATTTCTAGACTTGCTGTCAGATTCTGATTCAATAGAACAACAGTTTATGAAAGATGTATTGCACAAACAAACAATGGAGGTGTATCATGAAGTAGTTGCTACATTAGATGGCAAGAAAAGAGCCATCATAGAAGAATGGGAACAATCAGAGTTTGATGCGACAAATAAAGCCATTGCCGCCGCGACGGGTGTATCACAACCTTATGTGAATCAGGTTGTGGCAACTTTCAAAGAAAAGCTAAGAAAGCGATTGAAGGAGGATTTTTATGACTAATGCAGTACAGATAATCGAGCTGATTAGTAAGACAGCTGGTTACAATGACAAACAGTATATTCTAAAGAAAAGCGAGAACGTTAAGGGTCTTAAAGAGATTCTGAAGTTCATCTACAATCCGTACCATAAGACTGGCATTTCCTCTGCCAAATTTCAACGTGTACTTGAGATTGCTGAAGCTCTTACAAGTGAGAAGCTTGTAGATTATGAAGCTATGCTGAAATACTTCAAAACACATCAGACAGGAACAGAGACCGATTTGGTTATGGCTGCTCATTTCATCAATAGCACCAAGACTTTGTATCCTGAGCTGCCTTATGCACTTGAAGTAGCAAAAGCTATCATTACCCAAGACTTTCAGATAGGGGTTACTTCTACGACACTTAACACAGTGTATGGCAAAACTTTCATACCTAAGATTGACTGTATGCTGGGCAAAAAGTTTGGTGATGTTGGTCCTACAAAAACTAAGTGGCCTTGCATTGTAACAGAGAAATTAGACGGTATAAGGCGTGTTCTAGTAAAAGAAAATGGCGTTTGTAGATTCTATAGTAGGTCTGGTCATGAAGATACTGGTCTGATTGAAATATTAGAAGAGGCGAGGTATCTTCCTGATAATAGAGTCTACGATGGTGAACTTTTAGCTGCAGGAGAATTTGCGGACAGCATTGCCCTTAGACAAGCTACTAACTCTATAAGTAATAGTGGTGGTAATAAGACCGGGCTTATCTTTAATGTGTTTGACATGCTGGATTCTCAAGACTACTGGGAAGGGAAATCTACAGAGAATGCTTTGACCAGAAAGGTTATGCTCGGGGCAACTTTCATGGATGAATCAATCCAGCTACTTGATGATAACTGGCCGATGCTTATTGCATCTTATGGTATCCATCAGAACCTCAACTTCATCAAGCCAGTACCTATCTTAGGCGTGGTCAAGTCTATTGACGAAGTAGACCGCATCGTTGAACCAATCTGGGCGCGTGGCGGCGAAGGCGTGATGCTTAACAGTGCTTCAGGCTTTTATGAAAAGAAGCGTTCTAAAGAACTTCTCAAAGTGAAGAAGACACAAGAGTTTGTGCTAAAAGTCATTGATGTGATGGAAGGTACAGGTAAGTTTGAAGATATGCTTGGAGCACTGATTGTAGATTATAATGGTGTTCGCCTTGGCGTTGGTTCAGGCTTCACAGAGGCGCAGCGCCAACACGTCTGGGATAATTCTGAGTTGTACATTGGCAAAAGAATAGAGATTGATAGCTTCGGCGAATCTACAAATATGCTTGGTACAAAGTCGCTGAATTGCCCAATCTTTAAGAGATTTGTAGGTGACGAAGAATGAGACCATGTGAGATAAAAGGACGAAAAGCCACTTTCCATAAGTGGTCACACAAAGCTTGGGTGATTGACGCTGGTCTTACTATAGGAAGTCATCCAGGCGGCCAGATGGAACTTGATGTTGCAATCATTGAATATGAGGATGGTACAGTAACTGAATGCTATCCTTATGAGGTTAAGTTTACAGATAAGGAGCTGAAGCAAAAATGACGAATGAGATGAAAAGCCGCGTTATTACTATTGCAAGTCACTGCTTAAAAACTGGTTGCACAGTTAGACAAGCCGCAAAAGAGTTTGGCGTAAGTAAGTCCACCGTGCACGCGGATATAAGCGGTAGACTAAAGAAAATAGACCCTATCATGTATAGAGAAGTGCAGCACCTATTAGATACTCATTTTGCAGAGAAGCACATAAGAGGCGGCCAAGCTACCAAGCGAAAGTATGAGGAATTAGCACGTGCGCAAACAGTGACGGAATACACACGTGGATGGATGCTTTGACTGATGAGCAGTTTCAGGCTTTAAAGACTGCTATAGTAATAGATTTGAAAGGAGCAAAATGATGGCCAGATGGAATTAGATGTTGCAATCATAGAATATGAGGACGGTGTCGTGACTGAATGCTATCCTTATGAAGTGAAGTTTACAGATAAGGAGGAGAAAGCTGATGTGTAAGTTTTGCGAAGGACAATGTGCTTGTCATATCAATCCTCCTTGTAGTTTCTGCGAATCTCATATAGAGTGTGAGATGTGTGGACAACAGGTTTGTGCGGATAAGGCCGAAGAAGTAACTGACAGCAGCGATGGCTCAAAGATTCTTATCTGCCCTGACTGCTATGATGCGGAGGTGGATTGATGATTACTATGCCTAATGGAGAGAAGATGTCTTCGATTGAGTTTCACTTCTATGAGTGGTGTATTATTATAAAGAATCTCTCCAGTGAACAAATGGACGCTTTGACTGATGAGCAGTTTCAGGCCTTAAAGGAAGAGTTTGTAGAGGCTTACAAGACTGCTACAGTAATAGATTTGAAAGGAGTAAAGTAATGGCAGGTTTAACTATGTCAGTAACAATGGAACGCCGTGCTGCTAAGGTAACTACAAACAATTATTGGGAGAATACTAAAGGCATCGCCGCAGGGCCCCATAAGTGCTTTGTACTTGGGCTGTTCCAGTACTCTAATGGAGATGATGAAGTGTACCCTATCTTCGTCGTTGAACTTGAGGATGGGAGTGTAATTGAAGTATCTACTGAGTGGGTTCAGTTTGTAGATACTGCTAGGAAAGGAGGACCAGATAATGATTGACAAGATTTATGGTAAGTTCTATACTACCTGTGATGGGTGCGAAGAAGAACTTGACCCGACTGATACATTTGATGAGGCTAAGAGCCAAGCAGATGCCGAAGGTTGGGAGACTAAGAAGTTAGGTACAGAATGGCTTAACCTGTGCCCGACTTGTGCAAAGGAGGAGTAAGAAATGTTGTTTGTAGATAGTGTAGTAGCATTGCTTTGCTGCATTCTGTGCCTTGGCAATACTATGAACAAAACCGCAGGTAAGTTCGAGAAAGTGCTCTTTAGCATTATGTCAGTTATATTTCTCGTTTTCTGCATAATCTTTCAAACTGGGGTGCAGGGATAATGTTAGTAATATCAATAGATGGCGCATGTCGCCGCAATGGAAAACCAAATTGTGTATCAGCCGGTGGAGTGTTCATTATGCACTACAATAACGCTCTTGAACTGACACATACAGCGCTGAAATCTAACTATGAGTTGGAATCTACAAATCAGCGCGGTGAGATGCTTGCTTTGCTTACGGCTATAGATTATGTCTATGATTTAAAACAGTCAGCTCAAATCATTACAGATTCAGAATACTTATTCAATACCATGACAAAGAACTGGTGTGGTAATTGGGCGAACAAGGGCTGGATTACTTCAACTGGAGGGCCTGTGAAGAATAAGGATATTTGGCTTCAAATCAAGCATGCTCATGATAGGTGCTTGGCCGAGGGGATAGAGCTTATATTCTATCATGTGAAGGGCCATGCTATTCCATTCGGTAAGGTTACGGCTCAGCGCCTCCTCGCTGAAGATTCAAGTGGTATGGCTTTGTATAATGCTGTGAAACAAAAGTATCATAAAGTCAAGGATGAGAAAGATGTGCTTGGCAAGGTTGCTAAGCTATCTGACAAGAACAATGGCTTCGTCCCTACAGAAGAAATTCTGGAAAGGTTTGTAGTTACGAACACCATCGCAGATGCGGTAGCTACAAGGTGTGTTGAGGCTGCGGATGCTTTGGTTTAACTAGTAACAATTAACAGCCGTAAAATGCAGTATGTACTTTTTCCTAATTTTGTGTTATAATATAATAGTAAGGCGCACACCTTATAATAAATTAAAAGGAGATTTTTATCATGGCAAAAGAAGTCAACAAGGATGAAGCTTTAGCAGTTAAAGAAACTGAAACTGCTTTAGCAACTCAAAACGAGGCACCTATGGGTTTTGAGGATGAAGATGCTGGGGATATGATTATCCCGCGAGTTAAGGTCATTCAGACCCTAAGTCCTGAGCGCAAAGATGGTTCAGCTGCTGAAGGCGACATCATCAATTCTCTTACTAAAGAGAAGTACAACGGTAAGAAGTTCATTCCCGTATTTAAGTTCAACAACAATATTGAATGGAAAGACCGTTCAGACGGTGGCGGAATCAAGTGTATTGCCAGAGACGGCAAGATGGGCGAAGCTTCGGATGGAACTACACTGTTGTGTGCATCCTGCAAGCGTTGCGAGTTTGATAACACTAAACAGGGTAAGGAGGCAGCTCCTAAATGCACGAAGTATATCAACTTCTTTGGATTCATTGAAGGCGAGCGTATGCCTGTCATTTTGAGCTTCGGTAAGACGAACTTCAATGAAGGCAAGAAGCTTTACAGTCTGGCTAAGGTTACCATGCAGAACATGTGGAACTATGGCTATACACTGAATGAGAAGCTGCAAGCTAAGGGCGGCAATGAATGGTACATAATCGTACCTGTAGCCGCTGGAGCATCTACAGAAGAAGACAGGGCCTTCGCTCTTGAGATGTACAAATCTTTCCGTAATACTATCCAGTCTGTAAACTATGACATGGATGAAGCCGGTTCGGCCGCATCTTCAACGCCTGCCCCTGATGTAGAAAAGACTGAATTTTAAGTGATTTCAAATCTACGAGGCTCAGCAGCGCAATGACTGCTGAGCCTCAGTAACGAGGGGGCTGACTGATGCGCTGGAGCGATTATACTACAAAAATATTAGCCAACATGGATAATGAAGCGTACTTTATGAGTATACTACATAACATCCAGAGGCGAGGGCAAGAAGTGAAAGCTGAATGCCCATTTAAGGAACTACACGAATCTCAGTCTGACAACAACCCTTCACTAACAGTCAATCTTCAGAAAGGCGTTTATTACTGCAACAGCTGTCACTCCAAAGGTAATGTACATTCCATGTATAGATACTTAGAACACAAGACAGCTGAGGAAGCTTGGTTTGACCTTGGTGACGCTTTGAAGATACCGCGTCCCGATGGTACTAAACCTGCGAGGCCTGATATTGAACCTGGCTTAGTTCAAGAATATCACACAGCATTGATGAATCTAACCGGTTCGCTGAGAGATGTTCTTCGTGACAGGAGAGGTCTTGTAGATGAAACGCTCAAAAGGTTTATGCTTGGTTGGGATGGTGAAAGGGTTACTATACCAGTCTATGATGAGTATAATATTCTAGTCAACTTCAGACGCTACAAATGGAACTCTGATAATGACCAGTATAAAGTGCTCAACTATCAAGACGAACATGGTAATACCTATGGTGAGGTCAGAATTTTTGGTCTTGACAGAATAACTGATGAAGAGACCGAATATGTAGTCTGGTGTGAAGGTGAGATGGACCGCATAATAACAGAACAGCAGGGCTTCCCCGCCGCGTGCCCTACTTCTGGTGCTGGAACATTCAAACCTGAATGGACTAGATTGTTTAGAAATAAGAAACGAGTATACCTTGCCCAAGACAATGATGAAGCAGGTAGAAATGCTACAAAACGACTTTGTGAGAAACTGTACAGAGTTGTAGATGTGTATGTGATTCAATGGCCAGAGGACTTCCCAGAAAAAGGTGACTTAACTGATTACTTTACAAAATGTGGCCAAACTGCTGAAGACTTTCAGAAACTACTAAACACAGCTGAGAAGTACATAGACCCAGACATTGAGGACCGCCTGGCTGATGAAGCTGAAGCTATTGAACTACATTTGTCTGATAGCTCTGCAGCTGAATACTTTGGAAGACGCTTGAGTATACCTGTTATGGTTAGCGGTAAAGATAGCACTCCTTACATTTGTCCTAAAAGAATAAAGGCTGAATGCGGTGAAGCTTGTGATAGCGAATCAAAGAAGTGTGCTAATTGTGCTCTAGCTGTAATGGCCGGCGAGCGAATCAGAAACTTAACGTCAATAGACAAAGATGTACTGAAACTAATTAAGTGTACTGAAAAGCAACAGCAGCAAGTTATGTATGAAATGATGGGTATTAACCCACGTTGTGACAAAGTCAGGTTGGAAATTGAAGAGTACATGAACCTGGAAGAGTTACGACTTATACCGAAGGCAGAAGCAAACTTTGGTTTCTCTAATGAACACGAATATGTAGTGCGTACGGGATTTTATGTAGGTAATAACCTAAAAACTAATAAGCGCTACACAATGGTCGGCTACATGTATCCAGAGCCTCATTCACAATATGCATCATATGTCTTTGATAGCGCATACCCAGAGAAAGACTTAATCGGTGACTTTGAACTGAATGAAGAATCTATCAACTACCTCAAGCTATTTCAACAAAAAGATGGCCAAACCATCAAAGATAAGTTTGATGAGATTCATGCAGATTTAGAGCGCAATGTTACTTATATCTGGGAGAGACGCAATGTAGCTTTTGCCGTTGATTTGATTTACCATACTGTACTTAATTTTTATTTCCAGCAACAGTATGTTAAAAGAGGCTGGGGCGAGTTACTTATCATAGGTGATTCAGGTCAAGCTAAAACTACAATTGTAGAAAGGATGATGCACCATTACAGATTGGGAGAATTGCATTCAGGTGAATCTTCAAGAAGAACAGGACTTGTCTACAATCTCCAACAGAACAATAAAAGATGGTTCTTGGTTTGGGGAGCCTTTCCACTCAATGACGGTGGTCTTCTCACAATTGATGAATTATCTGGGCTTAATGAAGATGACCTAGCAGTTATGTCAGATGTCCGCTCAAGTGGAATTGCAAAAGCAACAGGGGTTATTACGGCAGAAACTACAAGCAGAACAAGAGCCATATACATTTCAAATCCTCGGAATGGACGACAGCTCAACTCAGAAACTTATGGAGTTAATGCAGTCCTTAAGCTTATGGGAAAGGCAGAAGATGTTAGACGTCTTGACCTTGCTATGTCCGTCGCCTCTGGAGACGTTGACCCAGCTCTTGTTAATAAGTCACTCAAAGACATGCCAGAAATACCTCATGTCTTCACATCAGATGCATGCAACACACGTGTACTATGGGCTTGGTCACGCAGGCCAGAGAATATCGAAATCTCAGAAGAGACAACTCAACACATTCTCAAGAAAGCCACAGAGATGGGTTCAAAATATTCCTCTAGAGTGCCTATTGTAGAGGCTGCAGACCAACGGATAAAAATAGCAAGATTAGCTATAGCGTGTGCTGCTTGCGTCGTATCTACTGATGAGAACTTTGAAAAGATAATAGTCAAGCCAGAGCATGTAGACTTTGTAGTTGACTTCATGAATGAAATCTACTGTGCTAAAAGTTTTGGTTATGATAAGCTAAGCGAACAAGAGCAGATTACAACAGATACTTCAGATAGCAACATTGATAAGCTGAGGTCCTTGTTCTTGACCTTGCCACTACAAGACCATACTGAGATGGCTAAGATTATTTATCAGCTTCCGTATTTTAGTAGAGCAACACTGGAAGATTATACTGGTCTTACAAAGGATGACTTGAAGATGCTACTAAAGTTTATGACTACACAACATCTTGTAGAGAAGTCTAGAGGCGACTACAGAAGATTACCGCTTGGTACGCAACTATTTGAAAATCTTACAACCAGTATCGCAACACCTGAAGAGATACAAGAAGCGCGTAAAAACTACTATGCACCAACAGAATATTAAGGAGGAAAGACAATGGAAAATGAAATCAGGTATTATCTTAAATCAATCAAGCAAGCCATGCAGCCGCTCACTGAAGATGAGCAACATGATGAGGATATGAACTCAACGTGCCCGCCTGAAGACCAGGTGCCTATCAGGAAAATATTCAGGCCTACGTATCTTGTAACCGCTTGCCGCTTGCCTACAGGAGCTATTGAGCTAGCTGTTAATAATTCCAATCTGTCAGATAAGATTGACTACATTCTTGAGGCATACGATGAAGACATGTGTCTTAAGAACAATTCAGAAATCAAGATAGAAAATATCTTGATAGTATAGGAGGAAAATCATGAGCAGTATGCAGAGAACAATCCGCCGTAATATGGAGCGCAACGGCCTTGATGCACGGCAACGCGACGACTACGCTAGAGTAGGCAAGGCGGCCAAGCGTGAAGGACTAACACGCAAAGAATATATTGAGAAAAGGAGGAAGGAGAAAGATGACAGACATCCGATAGTATGATGACTACTATAGTTCATTGTAAGAAGCAACCGTACGACGTGTACATAGGCAGGCCATCCAAGTGGGGCAATCCCTACATAATAGGTAAGGATGGCACTAGGGATGAGGTTATTCAAAAGTATGAGCAGCATGTTAGAACTAGTCCTATACTGATGAGAGCTCTACCTACACTAGCAGGTAAAGTACTAGGATGCTGGTGTCCACCAAAACCTTGTCACGGCGACGTGCTAATAAAACTATTAAAGGAGGGCGGGTATACATAATGGATATTTTGAAGAGACTTACAAACTGCAAAGTTTATTCAACTGTGCGGCAAGAAGATGATGAAGAAGCCTGGTTAGCAGCAAGAACAAGAGGTATTGGCGGTTCTGATGTAGGCCCTATCTGTGGAGTAAGTCCGTTTACTTCGGCTCGTCAGATTTATCTTAATAAGACAGGTCAATATACTGAAGCAATGAAGCCTGGTGAGGCAGCTCAGGAAAGAATGAGATTCGGACATTTGCTCGAACCTGTAGTTGCTGACGAATATGCTCATCGTGCTAAAGATGAAATCAAAGCAATCTACACAGTTGATGCAACGCTCTGCCATAAAGACTTTCCTTGGGCCTTAGCAAACATTGACCGCTTGATTGAGTATGCCGATGGCATGTTAGGAATCCTCGAGTGTAAAACTACAAGTGAGTATAATAAGGATGCGTGGGACAGCGGCGAGATTATGATGACATACATCTATCAGCTAAACTGGTACCTATGGATTCTTGGCCTTGAGAAAGGCGCATTTGCTTGCCTTGTAGGTGGTAATAAGTTCTATTACTATGATGTATACAGAAATGATGAGTTGCTGAATGAGACCATCATCCCCGCGGCGAAGAGCTTTTGGTTTGATAATGTGCTGAAGTTAGTCGACCCACCTATGCAAGCATCTGACACAGAGTTCGCCAACACATTATATAGCTCTGTAGTTAAGAACTCTGAGAAGACGCTTGATTCAGATATTGCTAATGACTTAGCAAGAACTGTATTTGAGTGCAAAGCTCAGATTAAAGAAATTACTTCCACAATGGAAGAAGCTCAGAACCGTCTTAAGGATATGCTACAAGATACTGAGATTGGCTATACAAAAGACTTCACAGTCAAATGGTCGCCGCGCTCCCAGACTAGAGTCGATACTGACGCTCTTAAGGCCAACTTCCCTGAAGTATATGCTCAGTGCCAGAAGAAGATTGAGTTCAGAGCTATGACAGTTAAGGGAGGTCTGCAAGATGCAGGTTAAGATTATAGACTTCGGTTTCTCTAACCTACCTTGTAGAGCTCATGCAAATGATGCTGGGGCTGATGTGTATGCTACAAAGAATATCTCATTATATTCTGGTCAAACATATGCAATGCCACTGGGCTTTGGTCTTGAGCTTCCTGATGGGTACGCTGGTTTTATCTTTCCGAGAAGTGGTCTGAGCAAGAAAGGTATCGTTTGTGAACTGCCCCCTATTGACTCAGGTTATAGAGGCGAGATTCATGCTATCATTTCTAATGTAGGAAGAGATAGCTATGACATTAAAGAAGGGGACAGAATTGGTCAGTTAGTAATAACTCCAGTGATTCTTGCAACCTTCTCAACCGAAAATATTAAACAACGCGGTGACGGTGCTTTTGCATCCACCGGCAAATAAGGAGAATATAATAATGAATAAAGACACATGCACTGTCCAGATGGACGACGAAGTAAAGCAGTCAAATGACTTTGTAGCTATCCTGTCCCATGAGAACGGCGACGCCTCTCTGTATTATTGCACTGATGCTCTTACACTTGGCATGGCAATGAAAATGGTTGCCAAAGCTTTTATCACTGAGATGAATGAATTGTCTGATGAGGAACGTTCTCAGATTGAAGCAATTCTTGGTGATGCATTCATTAAAGAGAAAGTTGAGGATGACCTACAAGCGGCTAATGCACAGTTAGCAGAAAGGTTGGCCGAAGGTGAATAAAATCCAAGTAGCAGCGCTTGCCGAGGGACATCAGTCCCCCGGCGGCGTGATGATGTTCTTAGCAAGACTTACTCAGCGCGGTCATAATATTAAGTCGATGGATGACTTGCTAACTATGTACAATAAGGCGGTTGAGATTGACCCCGCAGTTACAAGTGATGAAGCTATTGCTAAGCGTGAGAAATTACTTAAGACAGTAGCAAGCTTACCTCATGGAACGATTACGCGCTTCACACCGATTACAATAGCAATAGTAGGTGCTTCTCGCAGATTCCTTGCACAGGCAAGAACACATCAAGTTGGTATGACTTATGTAAGCGCATCGCTTCAGTACAGTGATTATTCAGGTCAAGCTGACTTCACAGTTCCTTATGAGATGCTTGGTAATGAGCCTAATGAGTTAGAAGCTCGTCGTGTTTACTTTAAGAGTTGCACACGAGACATGAATAACTACAAGTACCTGATTGATAAATGTGGCATGAGCAATGATACAGCTGGATATGCTGCGCCGCAGGGCTTACGCAACATTTTGATTATGCAGGGTAACAATGAGTCATGGACACACTTCATTAGAATGAGAGCTTGTAATAGAAATACACTTGAGACGCAGTTTGTAGCTCTTAAGATTTGGGAAGAGCTCTTACATACTGTAGATGGTGAGGAACTGTTTTCAAGTATAGGCCCTGACTGTGTGACAGGTAAGTGTCGCGAGGGCAAGTTTAGCTGTGGGAAACCTATGAGTGGTTCACCAACAGAAATCATTGAAACTTTGTTTCCTAAGCTCAGGGAGGTATAGCCATGAAAGTATTCTATCTTTGTGACGGATTAGCTTGCAAGGATAAGTACAACGGAAAGTGTCCTATGGACCCTTGTAAGCACACCAGCGATATTGAACACTCAATCAACTTCACAGATGAAGTAGATAACCCGGCTAAGGACGAAAGATTTAAGCAAATGAATGCATCTTATTTTGAAAGGACGGTACAGTAAAATGGCTGATAAGACTAAAGACCAGCTGAAACAAGAAATCGAAGTGCTGCAGTCTCAATTGAAAGAGAAGCAGCAAGAAGACCTTTACAACGAACCCGCAAAGCAGCTCGCGATGATGAAGAAAGCTTTTATTGACAACGGCTTTACTGAAGAGCAAGCCTATGAACTTACTGTTACTATAATAAGAAATCAAGGCAATGTCAATGTTGGGTTTTCATCTTATGCAAGAGGAGGCGTGATAAAATGATTATCATACTTGAAGGCCCTGATGGTTCTGGCAAGACTACTCTTGCAAACCAACTGTCCAAGCAGACGGGCTATAAAGTAATTCACAGAGTTCAGCCTAAGACTGATGAAGAGAAGCAAATCATGATGGGCGAATATCTACAATCTATCCGCTCAAGAAAGAACATGATATTCGACAGGTGCTGGTACTCAGAAATGGTATATGGCCCGGTGATGAGGGATGCATCAGTTATCGGCTATCCACAGATGTATGACCTTGAAAGACAGCTTATGAAAGCTGGCGCAATGATTATTTATTGCACAGATTCTAAAGCAGCTCTATGGTCAAGATGCCAAGACAGAGGAGAAGACTACATTGTAGATAGAGCAACTTTTGACAGAATCTGTGATGGATTCGACCAACTGTTTGCCGCGCCGCATTATATCCCTGTTGTAACTTACAAGTGCCCTGACACGCATACGATATGACAAATCGTACTTGTACAGGCTGCGGTTGGGTTTATCCAGCATCTTTCAATGAACCTCGGTGTCGCTTCTGTGGCACCGAGTTCACTGAAAGAATTTGTCCCGACTGTGGTAAACTAAAAACACCGTATAAGAAGCACAGCCCAATATGCAGGGACTGCTATAATAAGAGCCAGCGTGAAGGTGACCATGGTGAACGTATGTTACGCTGGAGAGCTAAAAGGCTTGATACAGTTGAAAAGAAATATACAGATTGGCTTGAGCAAATCACCGCGGCGCCATTTAAGCCGCTAACTGAAGAGCAATGGTTAAAAGCCTGTAGATACTTCGGCGGCTGCGCTCTATGCGATACTTCTGAAATAGAAGCCCGGGGGTACTTCATCCAGTTCGAAGCGGGAGGCCGGTACACCGCCTGGAATATCTTACCTTTGTGTGAACTCTGCGCCACCGAGCTCAAGAAGCAGTTAAATCCTTTTAGAAGACTTGATACACAACTTAACAATAATCTACCTGTAGTTAGAGGAGTTGGCAAAGATAAGCTAATCATAGCTGCAGAGTATCTACAAGAAAGGTTGAATGAATATGCTAAATAAGCGGATGGAAGTATTCAAAGCATTTACACAGCAACTGGCCACATTATCAAAGTGTACTGAACGTCAGGTTGCAGCAATCATTACAGATAAGAATCTTGCACAGGTTTATTCTGTAGGAATAAACGGTGGCCCAAAAGGTTTGGCAGATTGCATGTGTATCATTGATGGAAAATACGGATGTATACACGCTGAAATTAATGCTTTAATCAAAGATAAGTCTAGTGATGAAGGCAAGGTTATGTTCGTCACTTTGGCTCCTTGCAAACAATGTGCCGCGGCGATTATAAACGCACCAAAAGGTTTCAGCACAGTTTATTACTTTGAAGATTGGAAAGAAGATTCGGGCATAAAGCTTTTGACATCAGCGGGTATTACCGTTGCTAAAATTTAATAATTATGTATATAATTATATAAGGGGATAATTCACACGTAGCACGTCATATGGTCTCCATACAAGTCCGTAAATACAACCCCTTATATTATTTATACATAATTACTACGGACCTATTACAAGCGATATATTTAATAAGAAGAAAGGAGTGAATCATAAAATGGCGCAAATTAACATTGTCACAACACCTGAAGAGCAAGAAATTGTCCTCAAGGCAATAGCTACTCTATCTGGTCAAACAGTGGCTGTATCTGATATTGCTAAGAAAGCCGGGCTAAATCAGAACCGAGTCAGGTATGTTATTACAGACCTCGAAGAAGCGGGGAAGATTAAGCGCATACCTACAAAGGCCTTTAACAAGCACTATATCAGGTACAAGTATGAGGTCACTAATTAAAGGAGGACAGTCTATGGGAATCAAAGTGTATGGCACTGAATCATGCCCTCAGTGCCAGGGTGCAAAACAGTACCTTAAACAAAAGGGTATCAGCTTTGAGTATGCTGATGTGCTCAAAGATGAGGCGGCTATGAAGGAGCTGGAGGAACTTGGTGCAATGTCACTACCTGTTATTAAGTGTGATAATACTACTGTAATGGGATTCAATGTAAAGATGCTTGAGGAGGTACTTAATAATGGGAATGCTCGATACTAACAGAGTTGTAGATGACTACATGCTCCAACGAGATTGGAGAGTAAAGGAGAATAGTAATGCACCATTTAGCTTTGGCCAAATGAACAAGTTTATTAACGGTGTAGTATCTAAACAGTACTGGGCTGAGCGAGTGTATAACGAGCAGGCCTCTGCGGCACACAATGATGGGTTTATGCACATTCATGATATGAGCGGATTGACTATTTACTGCTGCGGATATTCTCTACAAAAGGTTCTTGACTATGGAGTTAAAGGCGTTCCGAATATCCCTGCTTCAAAACCGGCTAAACACTTCGACGCCGCGCTAAATCAGTTAGCTAATATGCTGACTATCTTTCAAAATGAAATTATGGGAGCAGTTGCTTTCAGCTCCTTTGATACGCTTCTTGCCCCTTTTATAAGACTTGATAATCTTAGCTACAAGGAAGTTAAGCAAGGTATTCAGAACTATGTCTATTCGGTCAATTCAAATAGTAGGGCCGGGGCGGAACCAGCTTTCAGCAATCTTACGTTTGACCTATTCGCACCTAAGGATTTGAAAGACCAGCCTGTCAGAATTGCTAATAAGCTTCTTGACTTCACTTACGGTGATTGTCAGAAAGAGATTGATATGCTTAACAAAGCCTTCTTTGAAGTAATGCTTGAAGGCGATGCTAATGGCAAACCTTTTGCTTATCCTATTCCTACTTATTCAATCATGAATGGCTTTGACTGGGAGAATCCTAATAATGAACTTTTATGGGAAATGGCAGGCAAATACGGCTATCCGTATTTTAGTAACTTCATTAACAGTGATATGGACCCAAGCGATGTCAGAAGTATGTGTTGTAGATTACGTCTTGACCTTAATCAGTTAAGCAAACGTAATGGCGGCTTATTTGGGTCTGGTGACAGCACTGGCTCTATTGGTGTCGTAACCTTGAATCTGCCTCGCCTCGGGTACCTAAGCAAGTTCAGACCTAAGGAATATCTGAAGTCTTTAATCAAAGACTATATGGAAATTGCAAGAGACAGTCTTGAAGAGAAACGCAACTGGCTTAACATGCACATTGTAGGTACTGGCATGATTCCGGCCTTCGATACCTATGTTGGTACGCTTGATAATCACTTCTCTACAATCGGTTATGTAGGAATGAATGAGCTATGCATGAACTATTTAGGTATGGGAATTACTACGCCTCAGGGTAAGAGTCTAGCTGAAGAGCTTCTTGAGTATATGAGAGAAATACTTTTATCATTCCAGAAGCAGACCGGGAATCTTTACAACCTTGAGGCAACACCAGCTGAGTCTACTTGCTTCAGATTAGCTAAACTGGATAAGAAAGCTTATCCTGACATCTACACTCAGGGAAGTGGCAACAGTGTATACTACACGAACAGTTGTCATGTACCTGTTAATGAAATTGAAGGTATCAAGGCATTGCTTGACCATCAAGATTCTCTACAAGTTAAGATGACTGGTGGTACAGTTGTTCATCTGTATTTGGCACAAGGTATCTCTGGTTCACAGGCTAAACACATTGTAAGACACATATGTGAGAATTATTCCTTACCTTACATTTCTCTGTCTCCTATTATCTGCTACTGTCCTGAACACGGCGTTCTTGATGAGGTTGCAGATTCATGCCCTCACTGCGGTGGTGTAACCAAGTATATGCAGCGTATTACCGGCTATATACGCGATGTAGATAACTACAACCCTGGTAAGCTCCAGGAGTTTAAGGACCGCAAGCAAATTCATGTTGAATAAGCTTGTAAGCTATAAGGGTATTATCCATGAACGGGCAGAAGATGCTCCGTTCATGGGAGCCCTGATTATTGGAGTGTCTTGTAGAAATAATTGCCGGAATTGTTTCAATCAGCACTTGAAAGACAAACAGACTTACCTTAAGTTTGCAGACGAGATTATAGAAGAAGTTCAACAAAACC
>LFRM01003708.1_pt1 | contig 39183 bp, 28 predicted proteins | sample 618341 | NCBI WGS metagenome assembly LFRM01 (sample SAMN03654438, study PRJNA283298) | anaerobic digester metagenome | isolation source: pool of bioreactors CSTR01a, CSTR02a, and CSTR03a thermophilic anaerobic... | place: Denmark: Kgs. Lyngby | collected 2014-05-21 | reverse complement strand
TTATTATATCATATTTTGCTATATTTGTTTATATTTTCTAGCTTTTTGTGGGACAATCAATATTAAAAACCCTTTGCATCACTATATTATATGGCATTACCGCTATATATTTCCATCCATTGTATAGCGATGTTTTATATGTTACTATCATGTCCTCTTCATTACTACTATGGACAAAAAAACCATTTGAATCGTGAAATGTAAAATCGAATGCTTCAACTGCTTTCTCAGATGAGGAAAAATCAGCTAACTTCCTGCCTTTTGAATCTAAAATATAGACATATCCGCCCTGTTGTGTAATAATGGGCCTAAAAAGCTCCTCAATTTTTTTCTTTGGTATAAAGACCATTATTTGTCCTTTAGTGGAATATATGGACGGAAACGATTGAATAAACATAAACATGGATTCACTAATAAATCTGCTTGGATCATTTTGATCTTTAAGTATAACGGAATTTATAGGAAAATATTCTTTATGAAAACATCTGTTTAGTATTTTATCTCTCCACTCCGAGGTATCCATATCTCCATATTGAAAAGTCTTACCATAGAAATAATCCAGTTTAATCCATGAATGGGTAGTAAAAATGGTTACATCTGATTTATTAAAGTATATACACAGCATTTTAATAAAATTATTGGTAGTGGTTATCGGTGCAATTTCATCCCTAATCTCATTTATTTTATAAGGTATAGTTCTATCAATATAGGGGCTTAACTCCCGGGCGAAGTCCCAAAGTTTTGGGTTTAACGCCAATTGAGTCGCTATGCATTCTACCTCTTCAAAACGCCTGTCCAATATTGCTACGCACTGTTCGAGCATAGAGAGATTAGCCTCACGTGCATCACGTTCAACAACTTGCAAAGCTCCATTATATGCGACAGCTCCGATAATAATCGGAATTAGCATCACTACCAAATAGGAAATCAGAAAATTTATAAATATCCTACTTCTATGCATTTTTCTGGACATTTCCATATAATGTCCCAAAACACCCCCCTCTTAAAAATCATTTTTTTCTCTTCACAGTTATCACATCCACTTCACGTTTTACATCCATCATTTCCCTTAACACACCCGGTATCTCGTTCCACAACAATTTATGCTTACCTTCCTGGAGATTCTGGCTAAAGAATTCATAAAACTCCATATAAATCCTTTTCATTACCGCTGACCTATGAATCATGCAAGGCTCAGGATCGTTGAAAAATTCTATACTTCTCCGGATAATGGCTTCCTCTTTTAATGGTATGGCAGTCAATTTTCTCTCCATTATCGCTTGTCCTTTATCATCAAAAAAACATAGAACCATTTTATCCACTATACCGCCTCTTTCTCCCCTAAAAAAAGATAAATCTAAAACCAAATAAGCACAGCCAGTCCGAAAATGAAAAACAACGCAGCATTTATCAGCTTGATAATCGGCATTCTCTCACGGATAAGCTCGGACACATCAAATACCTCTTTCCCCTTATATATTATAATTGTAATAACAAGTAAAGGAATAATAAAGGCCAGAGTATACAAAATAAAATATGCAAATGCCTGGAGATTAAAAGCGGGACTGCTTCTTAAAACATATACAATAGTGGCTAAATAGATTTGTCCAGTGCATAAAAATTCCCCCGCCGAAATAATCATACCTAAAGAAAAACTCCCTATAAGTAACATTCTGGCGTTCTCTGTTGATGTAAACTTCTTTATCCATTTATGGTTATATTTTCTCAATACTGTAGGAAGCTGCATACGGATTTTATCATATTTTTCTTTTTTTGCAGCAAAATAATCCCGTAAATTCATAACTATTATAATAAATGCTATAATAAGAATGATTCCTTTTACAATGGCAGAAACCCAAGAAACCTGCAGTTTCAAGAATACATTAAAAAGCAGCGATCCCAATAGCAAATATGCAAGAAACTTCCCGAAACAAAAAGCAAAACCCATCTTTAATATGTTGGTACCTTTTGCTAAAAGGAGGGATAGGAAAAACAACAACATAGACAGAGAACACGGATTCAAGCCGTTTACAAGTCCGGTCAACAGCACTCCTACAACATTATAACCCTCCAAGCTTACTGAAGAGCGTGGGTCGGCACTTTCCTCCGTACTTAAAACCGGAGTACGGATACCCTCTCCTGCTTTTATTCTTTGTACCAGCTCCTGCCGGATTGCTTCCAGACCGGATAAATAGATATCTCCTACAAATATAATAGGAACCGATTGTTCTTTTTCCGGCACATCAAAAACCTCGAAGTATTTCCTTACCAGCTGTAAATTTTCAGCTTCGCCTATATTGAACTTTTTTACTTCCACATACGTGTAATTACCCTCATCATCGAATTCAAGGGGATACCGTTCCTCCAATGTGTCAAGGATTTTTGCTACTTCTTCACATTCTTTGCATGCCGTCACATAAAAATACACAATGGTAGTCTGAATGTCGTCCCCGCTATCAACTTCATCGATTGCTATCTTACCTTTCTCCCGCAAAAATACATCTTTCAGTTCTTCCTGAATAGCCGTACTCCCGGAAAGATATTCATTATTGATAAACAGTATGGGAACGGTTTGCCTGTCCTCCGGTACACCAAATTCTTCGTAATATTGCTGCAACAAATTCCAGCCACTTTCATGAAAAACATTATGCATAGAAAGATGTATTTCCACGCCTTTTTTGTATTCACCAACTATAGAATTGAACAATTCGATAAATTTCCCCTCTTCATCGCATGCCGCACAGGGGTTATCATAGAAATAGACAATATCTATTTGTCCTTTTTGCTCCAACGCTTTAGCCGGATCAGTATTCGGTATAAATACAATTGTCAAAAACACAGCGATAAGAAAAACAGCGTATTTTATTCTTTTCTTCTCCATCTCTACCTCTCCCTGAGAGCATAACCGCCGGCTTGCCAGCCGCCGATAAGCCGTTTGAAAGTATTAAGCCAACCACACATAATTGAATTATTTGGGGACATTGCCGTATAACGTATAATAATTCCGAAAACATTGAAAAGCCTGTCTTGGACTGAAAAAATGCTCCCGTTTACTGGCAACTCGTTTCCAAATTTTGATTTTTTCCTGATTCAACCTGATTTAACCATATAGCTTAATCATAGCGCTTCCACCTTTATACCTCAAAAAGTATTTTCCCTTTCACCTTGCCTGGAACTTCAAAATCTTTAAATACTTCCGCTGCATCCTCTAAAGGCACAATTCTGTCAATTAGCTCTTCTATCCGAATAAGACCTTTAGCAAAATAACACCCCGCCAATTCCCACTCCCTTCCGGGAAAAGGAGCGGAATACGACATCCAAGAACCCCTTACGGTAAGCTCTTTACGGTTGATATGCTCAAATTCACGAGGCTGAAGTGTAATTGGCCTGGACGGCGTCCCTATGAACATTACATTTCCTTTATTCGCTGCAATCTCAAGACACAGCTTCTCGGTAAATTCAACTCCGGCGGTTTCAATTACCATGTCAAAACCTCGGCCCCGGGTAAGTTCATTAACCTTTTCTCTGAAATCATCGTCCCCAGTATTTATACATACATCGGCTCCGTAATCCCTGGCAATATCCAGTCGTTTGTTGTCTATATCAAAGGCAAATATTCTCCTAGCCCCCAGGATCCTCGCACATTGAAGGGTTAAAAGGCCAATGGTGCCCATCCCGACAATCGCTGTATCGTAACCTCCCCTAAAATCCATGACGAACAGCCCATGCAACGCCACCGTTGTAGGTTCGAAAAAGGCACCCTGTACAAAGCTGACTTTTTCGGGAAGCTTTATAGCGTTAATTCCGGGCATCTTGACATATTCAGCCCAACTTCCGTCAACCCGGGAACCTATAAACGAATAATGCTTGCATTGGGAAAAATGGCCCCTTGTACAATCAATACATTTGTGACAGGGTATTAGCGGAGCTCCCGATATCCTGTCACCCGCTTTCACATTGGTGACTTGGCTGCCGACCTCAACAACTTCGCCTGAGAACTCATGCCCCAACACGATTGGGTAATAATGAGCGGCGCTACCCAGTACCCTCGGTATATCGGAGCCGCAGATTCCCGTGGCCTTTACCTTTACCAGTATTTCATCCTCTTTTATATCCGGTACCACAATTTCATCATAGCGGATATCCCTTTGATCGTGCAATACTGCTGCTTTCATTCTTATAACCCCCTACAACAAATCAATTATTCGCTAAAATATAAAGCTTTTGAAAGGTGTTCCTTAGGTTTTCATAAAGCTCGAGGTAGAGTTGATAATAGCCCATATATACTCGATGATTATCGTGGTTTGGTGAATAAACTCTTCGTATTCGCACAGTTGTTTGGACAGCTTCATCAAAACTCTTATATATTCCTACCCCCACACCTGCCAGGATAGCTGCTCCCAGCGTGGTTGCATGGTCCGAAAAAGGCACCTTTATTCTCTTATTGGTGATATCGGCCTTTATCTGGGTCCATACGCTGCTGTTTGCCGATCCGCCAACGCTGTTCAAATCCCCCACATATGCCCCCGATTCTTCTGCCGTCCTTAAATTGTGCAGCAGGGAAAAACCTACACCTTCCATAACGGCCCTTATCATATGGGCTCTGGTCTTGTCATATGACAGTCCAAAAAACACTCCCCGGGCTTTGCTGTCCCATAATGGAGAGCGCTCCCCTGCCATATACGGAAGAAAGATAAGGCCGTCGCTGCCCGGTGATATCTCCTCCGCCTCCTGATCCATGATCTCATATGGACTTCGGCCGGTTTCCCTTGCCTTCTGTTGCTCAAAAACACCCAACTGTTCACTGAACCATCTCAGCGCTCCTCCTCCGCCTACCGTCCCGCCTTGCAGCAGCCATCTGCCGGGAACAACATGGTATCCTAATATCAGTTTGGGGTGTATCAACGGGCGATCAACCACTATACTCATACCCCCGGCCTGGCCGCCCTGCTCCTGGGTTTGCCCGGGATGAATCACACCGGCCCCCAGGGTGCAACATGCAGCATCCAATCCTCCCGCTACCACCGGAGTTCCGGGTGTCAGCCCGGATTCATCCGCCGCTTTCCTGGTAACTGTTCCCACCACCTGATGACAGTGATATAATGGGCTCATATGGTCCAAAGATATGCCCAGTATCTCAGCTACATCCTCATCCCAGCAGCCCTTTGAAATATTGAAAAAATGAAAGCCGTATCCCTGAGAATAATCCTGGGAAAACACCCCAGTCAGTTTATATACTATAAACCCATTGCTCTGGAGAAACTTATAGGCCTTTTTATAGATCTCAGGTTCATTTTGCTTAACCCACAGCATTTTGGGTGCAATATATGCTGCATCAACCGGATTTCCGCTCAGAGCAATCAATCGTTCTTCACCGGCAGTCTCCTTCATCCATCTGACCTGTTCCTCGGCACGGCGGTCCAGCCACAACATTGCATATCTAAGGGGTTGGCCAGTTCTGTCCACCGGCAAACAAGCCCAACTGGTTCCATCAACGCCAATGGCAGCGATTTGTTCAGGGGCAAAGGCATATTCCTTTAACATTAGCCGTATACCTTCGCATATCACCTTCCACCATTCATTGGCATCCTGTTCAACATAGCCTGTTTGTGGATAATAGGTACGGTAGGTCCGAGTGCAAGTTGCTATCACATCTCCCTCAAAATCAAAAACTGTCATCTTGCATCCCGAAGTTCCCAAATCTATACCCAAAAGCAAATTTTTTTGCATATTCCCCATTCCCCTTATCGTTTTATCATGCAACAAACATCTAAGTTAAGCTCTGGCTACCTTTTGCTCAATTCCTGATAAACTTCATTATAGTATAGGGCGTTTTCAACAGGTGTATTTGGAGGAATATGGTTCCCCACAGCCATAAAGAAGCCGGCACAATCCTTCCCTATGTCCATGCACCGCTTAACCTCATTATAAATTTGTTCCTTCGTTCCACTCAGCAGGACCCTGGTATCGGCATTGCCTACAAAAACATGGGTTTTTCCGTATTTTTCTGCAATATACCTCATATCGGTCATCGGTTCCATTACAAAGCCATGGACACCGCAATCTGCGATATCATCTATAAATTCCGTATAATTACCGTCGGATGTAAAGATGATCTTTTTGCCGCTATCAAGCAAAGGACCGAAATACTTTTTATAATTTGGAAAGACGTATTTACGGTACCACTCGGGATGAAATATTGCCCCTGAAGTCCATACAATATCATCATGAACCATGACCACCGGTACATCTGCTTCAGCCAGTGCTTCAAAGTATTGCATAATCCATCCTGCATACCGGTTGGTTAGCTCACCAAAGCGAATGGGGTCTATTCCTGCAGCCAGTAATACCATCTCCCATCCAAAAATATCAATTAAACCGGAGATGCAGGTGACATAAATACCCGTCATGTTAACAGCATCGGGATAGTCAGTGCAAAGCGTTTGGTAATGGTTTTCATAAGCCTTTGTCAATGTAACCTTATCCCGTTCTCCAAACGCTTCCCAAGGATCAAAATTTAACACCTCTTCGGGATCTTGAAACGGACAGTATATTCGATCGTCATAATCTTCGCCGCCTGCCGCATATATCCCATGTCCCATATTGGTGCGCAGCTTTCCGAATATATCTCCGCCGATTAATGTGCTCCAGTAGAAATCGTAATTCCAGGCCTTTATAAAAGCCTTGGCGGCTTTCTTTTTTATTTGGGCCGGGCTTTCCGGCACGACATCAATTCCCGTTACCTGCTTCACCAATTCCCAGTGAGATTCCGCCGAATACTCGGTTCTCGGAACCCTGGGGGGCATCTCCAGATTTAAGGCGGCAATCCCATCCGATAAAGACATATAAACACCACCCCTACTTCCGCCTTGAGCTCAAAAACGCTCAATACCGTGTTCTAATCTTTCGAGGTCAATCCAGCCTCCTGTCTTATCAAAATTGGGACAGAATCAATAAGGCTTGGCATAGTACGAGGCTTGTAATAACCATTACTCCCACGGTAGGCGGCATTGGATAACATCACTCATCCCGTGAAAATACGGTTGTTCCGTAGCCAGAGTAAAATGAGCGTCCACCGGCTTTTCCTGACGTACCAGCTTGATTATGAATTGGTTCCAACCCTCATGTATCGATACATCTGCATAGCTTTCCCCGTCTCCGCTGTAGTTTGGTCTGGGAATCCGGGGTTCAGCCGCCTCGTGTACTTTTTTCCCGTTGACCATTATCTCCATAGGACAATTGGACGACACCCCCACACGGCCGGTTCGAGCTTCAGGACTATAGACATAATGGCAGAGATATATGCTGCCGGATTTTCGCTCAAAAAACGGTTCCACCGGCAATTCATTGTCGATAAAATCAACCGCCTTCCAGCTCTTTACATCGTCAGCAGCAGGATCAAAACTTGCATCGACAGGCGATACCAGCCAACGCTTGCCGCCCAGCAATACCAGCGGTATATCTTCACCCTGCGGCCTACCTTTAATCTCAATATGTATACTGCCACGGTTAGATTGGTTTATAAGACCTGTATTATCAACGCTTATGCACAACAGAATCTCGCTTTTTCCTTTAGGGGGTACGACTACGTGCTTTACACAATCGGGGTTGCAGCTCCATCCATTTGGCAGGCTCACCTTCACATTTGCCGTCAATTCCATGGGCCTTGGATTCTCCAATATAAGCTTCACATATTTTTCTTCCCCTGCTTTTACAACCGGATGATCCATGTAATCCAGCGATACTTTTATTGTGGTAATATTAAAATTGACACGGGTAGGCGGTTGTTCCAGCAGGGCCTTTATCTCACCCGTTGCATAAAGTGCTGCCACATCCACATCCTGCAAATCGGTAACATCATCATCGATAACAATTTTTGAATTGTTGCACGCCAGTATCCTTTTACCCATATTACAGGTGCGTCTTGTCAGCTCGTCAAGATTCTTAGGCTCATCCAAATTGATTATGCCACCCCATGAGGCATTGGTGGTTATAGTATCACTGAGAGGAGCGGCCCATTCCTTCGGTATGGCCTTGGTACCGTACATTATACCCAGTATCGAACCCAAAGTGGCACCGGTGCAGTCAGTATCATAGCCGCAGTTGACCGCTTTGCAAATAGCATCGGCAAAATCCTCGCCATACAGCCAGCCTATTGTTTGAAAACCCAGGTTAACGGGAGAATACTGGGCTATGGGGCTATAACATTTGCTCAGCACATAATTTCTTGCTTCCCTCCATGTCATTCCCCTATTATAGGCTTCGATGGCACACCTTATGGCCAATGCGGTCTGCGAGTCATTGGGAATATACGACAGCCCTATTTCCAACAGCGTATCGCGGTCATCAATTATAAACGCAGCCGATTCCACAGCGGCATTAAACACCTCTCCGTATACCGATTCCCCGCCGGCGTGATCAACTATGGCATCCTGATAGGCATATTTAGCAGCCAAATCGGGCCGTCCCGGTGCAATACATGCCCATATCTCGGACCGTATAGGGCAACCCATGCAGTTCTTGAACCAGTTGTTATAGTAGCCCGATATCGGAGGCAGTAAACCCAGGCGCAAGTTGGTCTTGTGCAGCCCGTACTCGTCAAAATTGTACTGGATACAATCCAGCCAGTACTCAGCCAAATCCCGGGCTGTTATATCGGGACCCAGTTCCTCCAATGCCTTCAGCCATATAAGCTGTATCTCCAGGTCATCATTGGGCATGCCACCCTCCTGAAGCTGTGGATACCACCATACATCGAACATTTCTTCACTGCCATACATTCGTTCCAAGGGCGTGCCCAGGGTTCCGCCGCAATTCTTACCCAGCCAGCAGGCGTAAACTTTGTCGTAATAGTCATTCCAGCTTAATCTGATATTCCTCATAATACATCCTCACTCCTATTTACATATTAGCCCTAATCAACGAATTCCGGGCTTCTGCTTATTATTAATTAACACAATTCCCAATTCCGGCTTGGCTCAAAATTCTTCCGTCAAATCCGTTTCATCCTTTCGGCAGTTTCAAGGATTTTATAAAAATCCGTTCCTGCCCTGAGCATCTGATAAAACTCCTTTGTCATCCCGGCAAAGGGTTCAAGAGCATCGGTCAACCGGCATAGATCCCTCAGCACACCGTCTATACCCTTTTGGTTCAGAATGTCCTGTACCTTTTGCGCCCCATCATCACCCGCAGGTGCAAACATTATGCCGGCAGCAATGCCCAAAGCCATATATACAGGCTTAATTCCATGTTTTATGCACAATCTTGCAGCTCCTACCAACCTGTCATTTTCAGAAAGCTTTCTCGCAGGATCCCTGCCAACCCTATCAACCGTATCCCCCAACAGCCTATTCCCAAACCGGTACAATAGATCCTCGGCATGCTCCACCAACTGCTGCATAGGAACGTTATGCTCCCTGGACAGTGCTGCTGCAGAATCAACAAGGGCTCTTAACGCAAAGAGCTTAACAATAGGCAATCTGATGGCTTCCCATATGTAAACCCTGTTATACAGATATCCCAGATAGGCAGTTATAGCATGGCCCATATTGTGCATGAACAATTTCCGCTGTATAAAAAAATCAAATGGTTCAAAGGGTAACATGTTCTTTATCAGAGGAATCTGCCCCTTAAAGCCTGCCTTGTCCACCGGCAACTCACAATATGGTTCAACCCAAACTCTTAACGGATTTCCCTCCTGCATTGCCTCAGTTATAACAGGCACCATTCTCCCTATGGATGCTTCAACCAAGCCGACCGTATCCTTAAAGCATCCGATTTCATCAGCCTGAAGCTCCTGCTCTATCAGCCTGGCAAGGTGGTCATCCGCATTAATGAGGTTTTCACAAATAACTATGTTTAAAGGCGAAAAATTGCCAAATTCCCATCGCTTTTTGAGTCCCAGGGCAATCGGTCTGGCAATCTTGGGAAGGGCGCCAACCCCCACCGCAGTTGCCATAATATGGGCAGATGCTATTTCTTCGATTACGCCTGCTGTATCATCAGCCCTTACACCGCGGACATTCTTAACCATCACTTCAGTATATTCATCATCGGCAACAATCCTGATAGGATACCCGCCATCCCTGTTTAAAGAATCAATTATAACCGGATTGATATCAACAAAGACTACTTCGTAACCCGACTCGCTAAACAGCTGCCCTATAAATCCCCTGCCAATATTTCCTGCTCCGAATATTACAGCTTTTTCCATATTTGTTCCATCCTCCTGCGAATAAGCTCGCCTGCAACTTTTCACTCTGTCTTATAACGGCTTATTTATATCTACCATTGTAATTAAGCTAAATTTTTTATCATTTTACTCAGAAAATCTCTTTACGACAAATTGAAGCATGTCAGTATGTAAGTTATTCAGCATTCCTGAAAGAATGCGACAATCTTTTATTACATTATATATTATATTCATTCAATTGACTATATCCTATTTTTCAGCATGGCTCCGGCATTCCCATTTTCATAAAACCCCATCAAAAATATATGTAGCCAGGCAAACAATAATAATGCCTGGCTCCACATATATGACATCAATAATATAGACAGGAAAAAATCCGGCAAACAATGAAATACTTGCTACGGAAGATTTTAGAATCAGTCCATTAGCACAATCTTGTAGCATTTGTTGATCTGAGCAGGATAGCTCTCTGCAATTAGACCGTTATAGAAGATTTGAACCTTATCCCCTGCTTCTATTGCATCAATATTAATTCCCTTATCCTGAGAATCAAATAACTTCACATCATCGCTTACATGTACCGAAATCTTATCAGCAGAGCGAAGCTCCGCGGAGCCTTCTTCAGGTTCCACCAGCAGATTTGAACCGTTGTTTTCAAGGACAGTAGCCCTAAAACTCACCTCATCTTTGCTGCCAGCACCGTTGTTTCCGGTACCGCCGCAGGATGACAGAATAAGCAATGCCGTTGCCAACAGTGCCATGACAAGAGCTCGAATTTTCACAATAACCCCTCCTCATCAAAGTAGCTTTTATTATCTTGGACGATTGTTGGAAAGTTTTGTTGCACTAATCGTTTGTTGAATCGCCATCCCGTCTATGGGAATGGGTTTTCCAAGATAAGCTTTCATATGTTGAAAAACCGGCATGATCCATAAAAACATGGCTGGATGGAACACCCCTGTCAACCGCAAGCTCCAACATAAGACTATCACATCCCATGCCCCTGCTTCAATATCAATAAAAGCAAAAAAGCCCCCTGCCATAGTCGGCAGGAAGGCTGTCCAAATCAATAGTATTATTCCTTTATCCCGGTGTATATCTTCATTGCATCACGCAGAAACTCGGCACATCCCGGAACAATCTTATCGTAGTATGCCTTAAACCTCTCATCGTCCACATACATCTGTGCAAGTCCCATGTGGGCCTCTTTGGAATAGCTGCCCCAGAAGAACATAAGTCACTGCCTGTGCAGATCACACGCTTTCTGAGCCAGTTCGCTTCCGGGATCGCCCGTCTCATATGCCGCTTTTAAGGTTTCATTAAGCTCATTTGTTAATTTCATCAAAGCAGCATATTCCTCTTCAGTCATATTCATCAACTTCCTATTTGATGCATCCACCGCCTTGTCGCCGTACTTCTCCCTTGCTTCTTTGCCGTATTCCAGCTCGTTCTCCTCAATCATTTTTTGTTTAAAACCTTCGAATTTTTCCCTGTCAGTCATAATTATCCTCCCTTCCAGCATTGCAATGGTTTTTTCAACATTGGCAATCAACACTTCCAAGCGCTTTTTCTCATCGATAAGCCTGGCACGGTGCTCCTTCAGGGCTTCTACTCTGTTGAACAACGGAGAGTTCATGATGTTTTTGATATCATTCAGGCTTACACCAAGTTCGCGGTAAAACATTATCTGCTGCAGCCTGTCAACTTCCGCACCCCGGTATATGCGATACCCCGATGAATTTATCCTGGCTGGCTTAAGAAGTCCAATTTCATCATAATATCTGATGGTTCTGGCAGTTATCCCCGCTAACTCTGCCAATTCATGTACGGTATATTCCATATCACACCTCCTCGATGTTCACATTATAGACCTTGACGTTACGTTAATGTCAATACAAAAAATAAAATTTTATTAAGCATGCGTCGTTCAGACATTAATTGCTTGAACCAAAAAGAATTCAGGCCTCACATAAATTATGTCATTAAAGAGCTATTGCTGTGCAAAATAATCAACAATACCGCAGTATATGGCCCAGGCTACCTGCTCCTGATACCCATCATCCTTAAGCAGTTTCTCCTCCTGAGGATTGGACAGAAAACCGCATTCCACCACAACGCTGGGAGCCTGGCCGGCCTTAAGTATAAGCAGATCATTTACCGCCTTGATCTGCCTGGTATTGCCCCGGTTCAATACGTCTATAAGCCGGGATTGAATACATTGGGCCAATTTTTGTCCTTCTTCACTTCCAGCCATATAGAAGGTCTGAGCACCATAATATTTCGACTGCGGAAACTTGTTGAGATGGATGCTCACCACAATATCGGCATCACTGTTTTTTATAATTTCAACCCGTTTGCTCATATCCTCCCTTTTTGTTCTGCCCAGCGCCGCATCGCTTTCCCGTGTCATTATAACCTTAGCCCCTTCATTTTCCAGATATTTTTTCAACTTATTGGCTATCTTCAGATTGATCTCGTCCTCCCGTGTACCGCTGTCGCTTACCGCACCCGGATCAAATCCTCCGTGTCCCGCATCAATCACGATGATTCCTGATGTTATCGGAGAGCCAAATACGGCGGAGATAGACCTATCCTCCTTTAATTTTATGGCACACAGCAGGAACAGGGCTATGCCCAGCAATATCCAAAATAGGATTAACCACCGTCTGGTAATAAATATGACCTTCATAATATTTTCAAACCTCCAGCAACATTCTCTTGTAGAAAAGATATTACTGGAGGCGTTTGTCCTATTACCCAATATCCTATTCGATAAATCTGTTCTCAATATAACCTATCTTCTCAATCTCAATCCTCACCACATCGCCGGCCTTCAAAAGTTTAGGCGGTTCAAATCCCATGCCAACCCCTGCAGGCGTACCGGTGGCCAGGATGTCCCCGGGTTCCAGGGTGAGCCCCTGGGAAAGGATGCTTATGAGCTCAGGAATGCTGAATATCATATTACGGGTATTGGAGCTCTGGCGCAGCTCCCCATTTACCCGGCTGGATATGTTGAGCTCAACCGGCTGCCCGATCTCATCCCTGGTCACGATCCAGGGTCCCACGGGACAAAATCCATCCAGGCTCTTGCCCTTAAACCACTGGTTGTGATTTCGCTGCAGGTCTCTGGCCGTAACGTCATTTATGATGGTATAACCGAACACATAATCCATTGCCTTGTCTTCAGGAATATTGATACCTCTTTTGCCTATTACCACTGCCAGCTCGGCTTCATAATCCACCAGTGAAGTAATATTCGAATGCAGAGAAATATCGGCAAACGGTCCCGTAACGGTATGGGTGGCTTTGGTGAAATAATGCGGGTACTGGGTATCGGCTCCTGATATATCCTTGTCCTTATTCAGCTCTTCAATGTGATCCAGATAGTTTTTCCCGACGCAGAATATATTACGAACCGGCCTGGGGAGGGGAGCCAGCAATTCTACATCATCTATGGTAAGCCATCGTTGGTCAGGCAAAGGCATTTCACACCAAAACGCTTTTTCTTCATCATGAGACAGCCGTATAAACTCAAGAAGGTTTGCCAGCGCACTTTCACCCAGCCAAACTCCTGAAGGGCATACCAGCCCCAGTTCAGGCCTTACAATGCCCCAATCTTCTTTGTCCCCTATTTTAAAGGTAGCCAGATACATCCCATCATCTCCTTATCTTTTTATCCTTGCTTCATCAATTTCTTATTATAACTGAAATTCTGCTAAAATTAAAACCGAATTACCAATATTGGTCGTCCGGTATATCCACTGTTAAAAAGATTTCTGGCAATACAATATTACAATATGCTAAACAAAAAATTCAGCCCGACGGATATAATCTGGCTGTGAAAAAGAGATGATCTAGTTTCAATTTTGCCACATTTATACCATTTTGAGCCGCTGACGTTTGTTAACAAAAAAAGAGAGCTTTTGCAGCTCTCTTGCATTACTCAGTTATATGGGTGTCCAAAATTTCTTTTGATTGATTAAATGTTTGAAATAACTGATTTTCTGGCTTTTCATACGGATTCAACCATCCTTTATTTGCAGCCAATTGCGTTAATGCTGTATGTTCACCAATTATTTGTGTTAAGTTTGCACTAAACAATTGCCTCAACTCAGGCGTTATCGCTTTAAGCGTTGCTGCTAGGTATGCGCTTGCAGCCGAAGCTTTCACAGTTAAAGTGTTATTCGCAATAGTTTCATCAGATAAATTCGTCACTTTCTGGCCTAACACCTCTTTTAATCCCATTTAATTTACCTCCCCGGTCTCTAAAACTTGATTCTCATTAATAAATTGCTGCATTCCTTTTATTCTTGCTTCCGCTGCCATTATACCCGCTTCTGCAGATTTTTTTAAATCGCTGTCTTCAATTAACATATGGGTCGCTCTGGCTGTTGCGAGCCCCTCAGCTTCCATCTTTAGCAACTCTGTAAGCATTAATAGTTCTGCCTCAGATAGTTTTCTCACTAATTTTCCCTCCATTGCTATCAATTTTGACTACTATAAACTAAATAGTAAACATTATTAGTATTGGTAAACTAAATAGCAATTATTCATAAAGCCAATTATCTGCATATCTAGTTTCCATTAAAGAGTGAGAATTAAAAGTTGAGTATAGACTCCAAATGAAAGGACCGGCAATCATGTACCGGTCCCCATTATGACACGCACCTCATGGCGTATGCCGTCGTCCGCAAGACGAATTTTTCCATCGGGTAACTTCTGCCCATCAAGCAACACGGTTCTGACACCCTTGCTCACCCCCTGTGGATTGTCCACCACAATATGATATGTGCTGCTTTTGTAATTATAGCAGATCTCAAATTTATTCCACCATTGGGGTATACATGGGTCCACAAGCAAGCAATCGCCTTCCAGCTTAAAGCCAAGTATGTGTTCAAGCCCGACCCTGTACATCCAGGCCGCCGAACCGGTATACCATGTCCATCCCCCTCTGCCCGCATGCAGCGGCGCTGAATAAACATCGGCTGCTATTACATAAGGCTCTACCTTATACCTTGACAACTCAATCCAGGTACGCCCGTGGTTTATTGGATTGATCAAGTTAAACAGTTCCGCAGCCTTGTTCCCGACCCCCAGCTTGGCAAATGCCATAATCACCCACGCCGCCGCATGGGTATATTGCCCGCCGTTTTCTCTCACTCCAGGAACATACCCTTTGATATATCCCGGTTCAAGATGGGTTTTATCAAACGGCGGGGTAAACAGTCGAATAATGCCGTCTTCACGACTAATCAGATAATGCTCCAAAGCCCTCATGGCCTCGCGAACCCGGTTGGGGTTTGCAGCCTCCGATATGACCGCCCAGGATTGGGATATCGAATCTATCTGACACTCGTCATTTTGCTCCGAACCCAGGGGCGTTCCGTTATCGAAGTAAGCCCTCCTGTACCATCCTCCATCCCATCCATGCTTTTCAATGGCTTCAAGGATACCGCAGGCCGTGTCTCTGTATCTTTCAGCACTATCATCACCTCTTGCTACACATATGGGTATAAAGCGTTGCAATGTTGTGTACAGGAACCAGCCCAGCCACACGCTTTCGCCTCTGCCTTCTTTGCCTATATTGTCCATACCGTCGTTCCAGTCCCCCGTACCTATGAGCGGCAAGCCATGGGGGCCGAACTGACACGCGCGTTCTATTGCCCGTATGCAGTGTTCATAGACGGAAGCCTTGCTCTCTGAGATGTGCGGTACGCTGTAGCGCTCCATCTCATGAGGTGCCAATGGCTCATCTTCGAGGAAATAGACCTCTTCATCCAACACGCTCCAATCGCCGGTAATCCGGATATAATCTGCCACCACAAAGGGCAAAAACAACAGGTCATCGGACATTCGGGTGCGAACCCCCTTATAAGGCATGTGCCACCAGTGCTGCACATCTCCCTCAATGAACTGATGTGCACTGGCTTCAATAATATGCTGCCTTACAAGTTCCGGCAGGCTGTAAACCAATGCCATGGAATCCTGAAGCTGATCCCTAAAGCCATAAGCACCTCCTGCCTGATAAAAGCTGGTTCTGGCCCACATCCTGCATGCCAGCGCCTGATATATCAACCATCTGTTAAGCAGCAGATCCATGGAAGGATCTGGAGTGCTGACCTGTACGACTTCAAGGGTCCTGTCCCAGAATTTTTTGACCGCCCTCAACGCTTCCCCTGCTTTAGCGGCATCGCTATATGAACGGATTAGCTCACGCACATTTTCAATTCCATCTCCCTGGCCCAGCAGACAGATTATTTCCTTTTGTTCACCAGGCTCTATATCAATTCTTACCTGCACAGCACCGCAGGGATCGTATCCCGCCCCCACCCTTCCCGAGAGACCTATTCGGCCAAGAGCTGCTGGTCTATTCAGGGTACCGTTCCGGCCTATAAATTCGGTTCTGTCTCCGGTATATGACGCTATGGGAAGATTAACATGCATAAAAGCAACTCTGTTAGGATAGTCCTCATTATAATTGTTTCTGGCCAGCAGAGTTCCCGTTTGAGGATCCATTCCGGTGACAATAAATCGGCTTCCGTCTTCACGTTGAACTCCCAGTACCCATTCCACATAATAAGTCAGAGTAAGTCTTTTACTCCACTTGGATTCATTTCTGATGACAACGCGGGATATCTTTACCGGATCTTGCAATGGTACGAACATCTCAAGGCTTTGCGACAGTCCATGACTGGTGTGGGTAAATATAGTATAACCCTGCCCGTGGCGAACCTTATAGGAATGCGGTCCCTTGATGGGCAGAGGGGTTATACTCCAGAATTCTCCGGTATCCTCATCCCTGATATACATCACTTCACCCTGGGGATCGGTCACCGGATCATTGGACCACGGGGTCAGCTTGTTCTGCCGGCTGTTTCCGCTCCATGTATATCCTCCTCCCGATTCGGTGATCAAAAATCCAAACCTGGGATTTGAAATGATGTTGCTCCAAGGCACAGGAGTAGCATTCTCGTAATCTATTTTAATGACATATTCCCGTCCATCCCGGGTAAATCCACCTATACCGTTAAAAAACACAAGTTCATCGTCTTCTTCGGTGTTTAGCGTATGCTGTTCGGCTATGGGCTGGACCGTAACAGTAACAGGAGGTGGCAGGGCTTCCTTTGGCTCGTCAGATTTAAGCTGGGAGGCTATGCTTCCTGCGTCGCCAACCAAAACCAATCGAGCAACCGCTTTTAAAAGAGTTTTGTCCTCGTCGGACATGAGGCTGCCCTGCAATATATATACCCCTCCCGGCCTGTTTTGCAGATCTCTGGCATGGCTTACCATTACCAAATCCTGAAGCCGTTCCTGTACCGGCTGTTCATAGCTGCTGCCATATTCGTTCAACAGCACCAGATCCGCATTAAGCCCTTTTAGACGCCAGTATTCATGGGCAGTCAGTACCTGCTTAACAAGCTCCATATGTTCGATCCTGCTCACCTCAACAAGCACAATGGGAAGATCTCCCGAAATCCCATAAGCCCATAGAGCTGACTGCCCCTTCCGGTTCTGCCTGATAAACTCCTCTTTATTTCTTTGCAGCGGGGTTGAATAGATTATATGACTGGCCAACCGCTGGTACAAATTGATCTGTCCCGCCGCTATATTTAGATAACGCATCTCAACTTGACTGTGGGTCCACGCCAGCTCAAACACTCTGGAGGTTACGGTGGCATTTCTGTATTCTCTGGCCAAAGCAATGGCGGCTTCCCTGCTTTCCGCCACGCCAACCACGAAGGAAAGCCTGGCTGTTTTTCCGGGGGGAATGGCTATCCTCTGCCGTAAGCTGACGATGGGATCCAGCACAACCCCCACCGTATTGGAAAGTGGGTGTTCTGCTTCCATAACCTGCGGAAATTCCAGAGTCCTGCCCCTGCCGATAAAACGGCTTCGGTCGGTCTCATACTGAGGCTCTCCAATGGCTTCTCCTTCCAGGACATAGGTATGCACAAGCCATATGGGTTTTTGCTGCACCCGTCTGGGCCTCCGCTTAACCAGCAAAGCACTGTAATCAGGGATAAACTCGGTCTCCACAAAAAGGTTGTTGAAGGCGCGGTGAGCCATATCATCGGCCAATGAAGACAGTACCGGTTCAAAATAGCTGGTTACCTCAAGAACCCGCCCGTGCTGGCTATGGTTTGTAAGGCTGACCCGCCGCACCTCAGCATTATGCTCGGTGGATACCGCCACCTCGGTAAGAGTTTCTATGTTACCGTCCCTTCTTAAATAAACGGCATGATCCGGCTCAAAAACCACACGGTAATCGCTGGGAACAACTTTTGTTGGGTTATAGGTGGCCGACCAAAACTCATTCGAGTTTAAATTTTTTATATAGAAAAACATGCCGTGATCCTCACGGGTAAAGTCCTCCCTCCATCGGTTAATGATGGTGCCGTGAACCTGGCTGAACCCTCCACCACTGTTGGTAAGCATGGCAGAATAGTTTCCATTGGATAGCAGATGTACTTCCGGCACATCGGTATTGGGAGTTGAAAAACGCCTTCTGGGACGTATTTGATGATACCTCACTTTTTCGGTATCAACATCCATTACCTTTTCGGTGTGTTCCTTCAGGAATATTTCCTTCTTCGGGGTTCTCTCCTGCAGGAGCAGTTCGGTAGCCTTCACCATAGGTGCAGAATGGAATCTGTTCTGCATAATATTATCATTTAAAAAGTTGTTAAGGGCCAGCAAAATCATGCCCTGATGATGAGCCATAAAGCTCTTTACCAGCATCCGTCTTTTTTTCTGCGGCAGGCGTTCCGGGGTATAGTCAATTGCCTCATATAAGCCGTATTCGCCATCGGCACCTTCGGCAATGAGCATTTCCAGATTCTTAACCGCTGCTGCCGGATTGACGGGCAACGCCAGTGCGGTGGCATAGGGTGCCACCACCATATCGTTTACCAAACCCCGTTTTAATCCCAGTTTGGGAACCCCGAAGGCTTTATATTGATAGTTTAAATGCAGATCGAATGCATAAAAGCCGGATTCGGATACCCCCCAGGGAACACGCCGTTGCTCTCCATACTGCATCTGAGCAGCAACCACAGCCGTATACGTCTCATCCAGGAGGGTATACTCATAATTCTTCATAATCAGAAGCGGCATCATATATTCGAACATTGTGCCACTCCAGGAAAGGAGCACCTTCAAATCCTCCACCATGGTCAATGCCCTGCCCAGCCGGAACCAGTGCTTCTGCGGGATATCCCCTTTTGCAATGGCAACAAAACTTGCCTGCCTGGCTTCGGAGGCCAGCAGATCATAATAGCTCTTTATCAGCCTATCCCGCTCAATATCGTATCCCACGGAAAAAAGTTCCATCTTCGAATCGTATACAGCCTTGAAATCGGTTTCGCGGATAAGCCTTTCAATACGGGAATTCAGCTGACTGCAGCGATTGGCAAAAGCTTTGATGGACGCATGGGACTTTGCTATAGCCAGTTCAAACTCTTTCAGCCATTCCATTATCCTTTTATGATTCATACCCGAATTCCGCTTTTGGCGGAAAGCTATCATGACCTCCGATAAAACATCTAAAATATAGGAATAGTTGTCAAGCATCCATTTTATTGAAAATGAGCCGTCAAGCTTATCTATCAGGTTATTCAGCTTGGCTGCCGCTTCCGAACCGTTGCCGTTTTGACCTCTCAATTCTCCAGGCATACCAACAAGCAGCGTCAGCCAGGGTATCAGCTCTTCAATCTCTCTGATAAAAGGCAGTATATTCCTGTCCGCGCTTTTCATGTTGTTTTTTGCATATTGCAGAATATTGTTCCATTCAATAAGTCCCATTCGATCTTTGTCGAGCAGCATGGAAATCATTTTTTCCAGCTGTTTCTCCCTGGGTGTCCCGTTTTTGTATACCGCGCAGGTGTCCCTGAGCCCCAGCAGCATTTCCCTTCCAACCATTGGTCGTGTCAAAAGATCATTTATTCCCTGCTTTATCACGATCAAATAACCCACAAGATTGCCGCTGTCCACCGAGGAAATCAGCCGGGGCTTACAGGGCTGCAGGGTGCAGGTGTTGTACCAGTTATAGAAATGTCCTTTATACCGTTCCATCCTTTCCATTGTTGCAATGGTACGTTCGAAACGCTCAACGGCTTCCAGCGTCCCTATATAGCCAAGATCCCGGGCTGCCAGAACCGATGTCAGATACAAGCCTATATTGGTAGGTGAAGTCCTGTGAGCCGTCCCAACCGGCGGTTCTTCCTGGTGATTGTCAGGTGGCAACCAATTATCAACAGAACCTACAAAATCTTCAAAATACCGCCAGGTCTTCCTGGCAATAAATCTAAGCTTTAATATCTGTTCCTGAGATAAATCCGGAAGCTGCCTTTTCTTGGGCATACTGATGTGATACGCAATATACGGGGAAAAAGCCCATATCAATGCAAATATGGCAGCCGGAAGCCGGTAATAAGGATTAAAATATGCAACCCAAACCAGGAACAAAACAGCTATTATTACGGCAGAACGCATCTTTCGCCAGAAATCGGAAAGGATTCCCCGGAAACCCCTTTCGGCATCGGCGGCTGTCACCCATTCCAGCATATTCTTTTGGGTGAACAGCACCCTGAAAAGTGTGCGTATAACTGCGTCAACCATCAGATATGCCTGGTGTGCAAGAAAGACAAAGGACAGGACTATCTGCCACCATAGGTTTTTGGCTTCAAAAAGCATATCGGAAATTTTCGCGGCTGCATATTCCCTCCTGCCGGCAGCCAGAAAATTACCCACCACATCCATGACAAGGGGAAATGAAAGGGTAAAGAAGGCCAGCCCGATCCATAACCAAACCGGTCCGGGCAATACCGTCATTCCCAGCATCAACACCAAAAATATGGAAGGCGGCAACAAGCTGCGCCTCATATTATCAATTATCATCCACTTAGATATGGCTTTAATCGGGTTGGTAACTCTTTTCCCCTTAGTATTTTTCACATGGGAACACAGCCATGGAATAAGCTGCCAATCACCCCGAACCCATCTGTGCAGCCTCATGGCGTATGCCACATAGTTTGAGGGGTAGCCGTCAACAAGTTCGATATCGGTAACCAGCCCGGCTCTGACATAAGAACCTTCAAGCAAGTCGTGGCTCAATATTGAATTATCGGGAATGGCCTCATCCAGCACCCTGTGGAATGCATCCAGATCGTAAATTCCCTTGCCGGTAAATATTCCTTCTCCAAACAGGTCCTGGTAAACATCCGAAACCGCAGTGGTATACGGATCGATACCGCTTTGCCCGGAAAAGGTCAGTGCAAAAAAGGAACGATTGGCACTATCCACAGCCACTCCTATTCTGGGCTGAAGCAGCCCGTAACCCTCTTCAACCCTGGTTGAAAAAGGGTCCAAAGAGGGACGGTTGAGAGGGTGGGCCAACGTCCCTATCAGCCTTTTTGCAGTATCCCTGGGCAATTGGGTATCAGCGTCAATGGTAATAACAAACCTGACGGAGCTAAGTACCGACAGATCCCCTACTTTTACATAATAACTCGTATCATCCCTGCCCTTAAGAAGGCGATTAAATTCCAGTATGGCACCTCTTTTTCTCTCCCAACCCATCCAGGACTTCTGCCTCGGGTTCCACTGGCGGTACCGATGGAAGTAGAAAAAGATGTCCTTTCGGTCGCTGCTGTAACGGGAATTCAGGTCCTCAATGGCCTTTACAGCCGTCTCAACGATCCGTTCGTCCTCAGGCTCATGTTGGTTGGGTGAATCCTTAAAATCACCCACAAGGGCAAAATGCAGGTTGTCCTCCTGATTGGCAAGATAGAAAACTTCCATCTGCTCAACCAGTTCTCTTACCCTTTTCTCACTGGACAATAGAGTGGGAATTATAACTATGGTACGAAGTTCGGAAGGAATACCATCCTTTAATTCCAGCTTGGGAAGATGGGAAGGAGAAAACAGTCGCGTAACAAACCGGTTCAGCAAACCTGTAGCCAGGCTGACAATGGGAATAAGGGCAACAAAACCGACCATCAAAATATCTGCCATTCCGGTCAGTCCAGTGGTTTTATGTATAATAGTATAACAAAATGCGAGCAGCACAACGGCAATCAACAAGCCACCACCAAAATAGGTTACATAAGGATGATCCATTGCTTGTTGCTTAAGCTTTGCTCTTAAACCCTTCCTGATATTCAGCCTTATTTCAAGCTGTTTCCTCCCCTCTCCAATGATATAATAACCCACATGCCTGTGCCGGGCCTCGCTACGAGGATTGTCACCAAACTCTCTGGCACACTCTACAGCAGCCTGCGCAACCTCGCATTCGCTTATATTTGCTTCACTAGCCAGCCTTTCGATCTGACGGCGATAATAGTTACGGGATGCGAATTCCATCCTGGGATAGATTCCCTGGGGATCTTGGTTTAATATCCGTTCGACAACGCTTAGCTCTTCAAACAGCTCCTCCCACTTAAGGCCGGATAAAAACCGCAAGGATGTAATAGCATTGCCTATGGAAACCTTATATGCCGCCTGCTGCTGGTGTTCCAGCTGTATTATCTCATCGGCATTTGTTCCCTGAAGCGCCAGCTTTCCATCCACCCAACGAATAATGGGAGCGGCATCTCTGCCATGCTCCCGAAGGCATTGAAGCAAACGCTCGGCATAGGCAGGCACCATTGCGTCAATGGCAGCGTCGTGTTCCCTGATAAGCTGCTGAATATCCTGCTCCGAATCCTCCAGGATGTTCAGCAGCCGCTCAGCCCATTTTTCCGCCTCCTTTTTGTGGTTCTGGGATTCCACTATATGCAATGCAATATCACGTATCTTCTTTATAAGTGCAATTCTTATCATAATAGGGACAACCCAGAGCTCACGGGTGGTCAGAGGAGTTATCGACTGGTATTCGGATATGAATGCCTTTATTTGCTCGTCATCCAGCCTGGCGTCTGTATATGACAGCATTTCTTCAATAATGCCGTATACCCTCGGCAATCCCCTATGCCTTCCGGTTTCCAGAATGGGAAGGTCCTTATAATATTTTTGGCTGAAACTATGCTGGATCTCCTTTATATGTTCTTCAACCATATAGAAGTTATCCAGCAGCCATTCAGCAGCAGGAACGATATAACCCTTTGCCTTCACCACTTCATTTGTGGTTTTATATGCTTCTAACAGAATTTCAATATCCTCATCGATCCCGGGAAATATATGGCGGGATAATACTGCTCCTTTTCTCAACCTGTGATTTTTTGCCGTTTCTCTGGCATGCTGCATAAGCTCTTCTATGTTTGACATCCCAACTCTCCTTTGCATGTAAGTTGTCCCGACATCTGCTATAATTAATTATTCACGGATCCTTTCCTGCGAATACATGCAAAGGTTGGAAAAGTCAAAATTTACTGCATTTCAATGACAGCTTTCAGCGCCTGGCGATTGGCCATAACCGCCAAGGCATCGTTGGCTTCATCCAGTCTGAAGCGGTGTGTAATCATTTTGCTGAATGCATCCGGCTTATCCAGCACAAGGTTAATAACCTGCCAGGTATGCCTGGTATCGCTTACCCACACTCCCTGAATGCAAATATTCTTGCTTACCACATCCAGGTAAAAATCAATCTGTTCCAAGCCCGCAGGCTGGGCAAAGCCTGTTGAAAGATAAACCCCATTTGGTCTTAAAAGCTTGATCCCTTCTTCTACAGCACCTTTAGAACCCACCGCTTCAACCACAACATCGGCTCCCCTGCCTCCGGTCATTTCCATGATGAACTCCCTTCTTTCTTCAACTGTGGTATCATGGCGGTTCAGTGTTATAGCCCCCATTTCTCTACATATATCAAGCCGTGAAGGAGAACCTCCTATAACCACCACCTCGGAGGCACCAAGCTTTTTGGCAAAGGCCACTGCGTAAACCCCCAGAGGACCCGGACCCTGAACGACCACCGTGTCCCCCACCTTCAGATTAATCATATCAAAACCATGGGCTATTGTAGCTCCCGAACATGAAGAAGAAACCATTACAGCAGCATCAATATCCTCCGGTATCTTAAATATATCGGTATCGGCGGTTAAAAGGATGTATTCGGAGTAACAACCGTTTAAATAAGGGGGCTCGCTGCACGACATATTGATACCGTATACCTTTCTGTTCCGGCACAGGGAAGGTTCCCTCAAAACCTTGCAATAATAACACATGTTACAACTAATCCCACGGTTCCACAGAATGAAATCACCCTCTTTGATCTGCTTCCCATCTACCGTATATCGCTTGCCTTTTATATCGACTACCCTTCCCACACCCTCATGGCCCAGTATAATTGGAAGAGGAGTCCTGGGGTCTTCACCCTTCCACATGTGAACATCGGAACCACAAATGCCGGCTGCCCTGATTTTAACCAATACCTGGCCCTCTTCAAGCCTTGAAACGGGAAACTCCCTAAGCTCAAGGGGACGGTTAAAATTTGTTAAAACCATTGCCCTGCTCTTCATAATATACATCACCTTTCATATATTCATCTTTTCTGTTATAATCGTTGTTTAACGGATTTTCTTTTAACAAGCCTTGTCTCCATAATCGTAATTTGAGGCTTTTCATCTTTGTCCCCGTTGATCAAGTTTATAAGCTTCCGGGCTGCTTCCCTGCCCATTTCATATAAAGGCTGGGAAACGGTAGTCAGAGGCGGATCGATATACAAGCTGATATCCAGATCATCAAACCCTATTACGGATATGTCATCCGGAACCCTAAGACCGCAATCCTTGATGGCCCGTATAGCCCCAATTGCTCTGGGATCGCTGGTAGCAAAAATCGCATCCGGGATTATACCCCTTTCAAGCATGCTTTTAATCGCATCATAGCCGTTATCATCCCTGCCCGATACATCCAGCACCATTGCGTGGTAAAGGGGAAGACCGGCCGATTCCAAGGCATGCCTGTACCCTTCAAATCGCTCTCTGTATAGCATCAAATCCCGATCTCCAACAACGATACAGATCTTTTTATGACCGGTTTTTATCAGATAATCAACGGCTTCAACGGATGAGCTATAATTATCCACAACAACCGCATCAACCGCCGCCCCCATATGTCTTGCCACCAGCACCACCGGAAAAGCCTGTTGCTTTAGTTTTAATATATGCTCGCTCTCCTCCCTGGCTGTAGCAAATATCAGTCCGTCAACCCATCGATTTTGCAACTTTTCCACATAACTTCTTTCCATATCCATATCCTCATCGGTATTGCACAGCACCACGGTAAAACCATTTTCCCTGGCCACATCCTCCACTCCCCGGGCAACCGCCGGGAATATGGGATTACATATGTTGGGAATAATAAGCCCGATGGTGTTGGTTCTGCCTTCCTTTAAGCCCTTTGCCAATACATTCGGCCGATAGTTGAGAGCACGCACGGCCTCCATAACCCTATCCCTTGTCTCTCTGTCTACAGGAACCTTTCCGCTTAGGGCACGGGAAACGGTGCTGGCGGATACACCCGCTCTTTTTGCCACATCCTTTATTGTAATCAAACCTCTGCCCCCTTACTTTCCTGCGGGCGAACGGGTGTCCGGGCTTGTACATTGAATCCTCCGTCCATATAACGAATGACAAAGTATTTTTCGTAGTCGGGGTTTCCGCCCGCCGGCCTTAAATCCTCTTCGGATTCAAAATACAGATGGGGCCCCCTGCTTTCGGGCCGCTGCATGCAGGCCTTGACAATTGCCTTTGCTACCAAGGGAAGATTTAGACATTCGTAATATTCAATAATATTCAAACCTGCCCTGTCCACATGGTATTTGCCCAGTTGCTCCAGGCTCTTCCATGCTTTGGCCAGCCCTTCCTCAGTACGCACTATGGAAGCATAGCGTCCCATAATGCTCTGAATTTCACGCCTAAGTTCGGCAGCGGAAATTCTGGGTTTGCCCGATGTCTCATCCTGAGCTGCAGGGATACATTCCTGTTTTAAGCCATCGCATGGCTGAATCTTAGCGGACCAGCCTGCTGCCTTCCTGCTTCTGGCATGGTATACCGCCGCCTCCCCGGCAATTTTACCGAACACCTGGCAATCCAGAAGTGCATTCCCGCCGGGGCGGTTTGCACCATGCTGCCCGCCGGCACACTCTCCGGCAGCAAACAAACCTTTTATATCGGTATCACCCTTATCCCGTATCTTTACACCACCCTGGAAATGCTGTGCTGATTCTGCAATCTCTATCATTTCACCCTTTTCCAGATTAATCCCGTTGTCCTTTAGCCATTGGATGGAATCCGGGTTTATTTCCCTTAACCGGGCCAAAGGACTGGAATTTCGCTGTTCATCGGATATGGGGTTATTTATCTCGCTAACATATCTATCCCGGTTTTCGGCTTTAAGCAGGTTAAAGAAAAAGCCCCTGGGATTTTTTGAGAAGTCCAGGTAAACCCGCTTGTCCCTCATTGTTTCCTTAAAAACGGCTATGTCTATCTGGCTGGAAGGATGCTCGCAGGAAACCGGCCAGCTGGCCCCCTTCTCAAATACAATGTTATAAACATATGCCAGAGATGTTCCTTCAGGAAAATACCGTACCAAAAACTCTTCCCCATCTTCATTGATAAACCTAGGTACGGCACGCATAAAGCTGCCCGAACAGTTCAGCTTGGTCTTCACCGATGCTATGCCGATCTGTATAAACTCCATATTCACAAGGGATGCTCCTGCTTTAAGGGCAAGGGCATAGCCATCGCCGGATGCTCCGGGTGGATACACATGCTGTGAAAAAACCTCGCCCCCGCCTCCCGTGCCAAGCACAACAGAAGGAGTACTAAAGAACATCATTTCCTCATCTTCATTGACTCCAATAGCGCCGGTTATTTGCCCATCTTCAACCTGCAAGCTGACTATCATGCTGTTTTCTATAACCTTGATATCCAGTTCCCTTACCTTCCTAACAAGGGCTTCTTCTATGTGAATGGCCGTTTTAGGACCGGTATAGCAGGCTCTCGCATACTCTGAGCCGTCGGTAACGAACTGATGGGCTTTGCCGTCCTTTTTAACAAAGGGCACTCCCAATGCATCCAGATATTCAAATGCGGCATATGAGTTTTTGGCCAATATAGCCGCAAGATCATAATCCGATACCCGCCCGCCAAGCAAGTAAATATCATCGGCGTGATACTTCCATGCATCTTCCCCGCCGGGTTCGGTATGGGGGAGGGTGGCATGAAAGGCCATCCTGTCCGAGCATGAATTGGCCGTTGTTCCGGTGGTGCCCAGCTTACCCTTGGTGACCACAAAAACCTTGCACTCCGGCTCCAATTCCTTGGCAGCAGTAGCAGCTCTCAGCGCCGCTCCGCCTCCTCCTACCACCAGTACATCACAATCATAATATTTCACACCAACACATCCTTTCCCTTGGTTTTCCTTTTTCACCCTTTAATCCTTCAAAGCTTTTTTATCGAATTTTACGAGCCGGGTCATATTTCCGCTCCTTCAAACTATTTTCTCCACCCTATACATGTTCGGCCACCCGGTTGCTTTGTATTGGTGGCTTGCCTTCCCTTCCGGCTCTATATATGGAAGCATATACTTCTGCATCCCTTATAACGCAGCCCGTCCTGCCTCCATCCCTCATTATCTCGGAACACTTTCCGCAGGCAATACAGCACTTCCTCGCATCCAGAGCTCCGTTTTCAACTATATCCCTGGCAAACTGGGGATAGGCAAAGGCTTGGCGGCCATATCCGGCGAGCCCGAACCATTCTTTTTCAATTCCTCCCGCCGCTACAAAAGGCGATAGCTGCCGGAGCCAGCTCAAACCCGTTGCTATAACAACCATATCGGGCACGCTTTGCTGTATTGTCTTAGTGATATTCAGCATCCTTGCTACCCCTTCCAGAGGATGTTCGGGAGGTATATACGGACCTGTATCATACGGCCGTCCCACGTGAGGGTTGTAATAAGGATTGCCGCAGCTGATATTAACCATCTTTATCCCCCTGTCTCTAAGCATCCTGAGCAGCTTAATCGGTTCGGATAAATCAGCTTTTCTGTAATCAGCCCGGTCCACCCCCCATCCGTAGGGATATGGTACGGCATCATATGCATTGAGCCTGAGCGTAATGTCTATTGCATCTCCTAAGCGATCCCTGATCTTATCAACTATGTTAAGCAGAAATCTGGTTCTGTTCTCAAAACCTCCCCCGTATTTTCCATCCCGCGTGTATGCTGATAGCAGTTCGGAGTTTAAATAGCCGTGACAGGCTTTTATATCCACGGCATCAAAACCTATCTCACCAGCCAATACCGCCGCCTCAACAAAACAATCCTCCAGCCGCTCCAGCTGTTCATCATCGATTACCGGATAGTCTTCCGGTAGATTTCTGCCCAAATAGGGATTCCTGGTTGCAATAATGGGTGCTGGCTTCCCCTCGGGCTTGCTATATCTGCCTGAATGGGTAAGCTGTACAACGGTATAAACCCCGTGATTGGAACCGAATTCGGCTCTTGCCGTCTCAACTATGGTGTCAAACAGCTTTCCAAATGCATCCTTGTTTTTTCGGCAAAGGTATAGCTGCAGGGGGTTAGCCCTTCCCTCATGCACCACTGCAGTGGCTTCAAGCCATAGGAGGCCGGCACCGCCTGATGCAAATCTTCTGTAACGCCTATAGGTCAGCTCATCCGGCTCACCATCTACGGTACCATCACAGCCTTCCATCGGATGCACCGACAAGGCATTGGGAATGGTTTTTTCAGCCACCTTAACCGGTCGGGCTAGAAGCCCAAGATTATCCGACAGGGGTATTTCAAGCCCCAGCTTGCTGATTTTTTCCTGTAATTCATCCAAATCCAACAATCGAAATCTCTCATGTTTTCCCATAAATAAACCTCCAATTCTATCATCACCTATGCAAACGTTTGCATAGTCCTCATATTATTATTCTATTTCTTATTATCAAATCCTCCTTTTATCACCTTGAATCTTGTCCCGGACGACCAGAATTGAATGAACAGCACACCGACCACAAAAAACAGGAAAGCTATAAGATAACATTTACCCAAAAAGCCATCCAGCAAGTACTTAAGCAATGATTCAATTGCATCCTGGGGAAACATCTGCTTTCCCATTCCGGTAATCCATATTCTGACTGACTCGCTGTTCATTATTGCCCAGTTTAAAAAAAGACTAATCTCTATTATAATGCCTCCTGCTGCCGCCAGCGCAGCTCCCAGACCAACCAGGGTGTTCTTCCAATTACGCAGAGTCAAAGCGAATAAACCAACCACTAATATAAGGCCACCAAAAATCAGCCATACAGTCCTTTGAAATACACCGATAAGCTCACGGGCAAGCCAGAAAGGTTCAACCCATCCGATATCCTGAAGCCTTACCCGTTCGGGTACACCGCCAAACCAATAATCTATTAATTTCTCCCTTTGAGCCGGGGGTATATCATTCATATTGGCATCGAGTTCCTCAAACATTTTGTATACCGGCACTATCGGCAACTGCTCGGTTTCGGCTTTCAAAAACATAAACAATTGCCTGCCAAAAAATAGCAGCTCCTGTCTCAGCCAGTTCTCAGTTAATACCTCCTCCAGATATGGAATGGCCTCCCGTCCATTGGGCAGTTCGGTGCTCACCCTGCTGAAAAGCCACTGCCTTATTTGCCCGTAAAACCGGCTTTTTTGAAATACACTATCATAGAAGTCAAGGCGCATTAAAGTAGTCCTAACCGTCAATACAAGTCCTACAGCAGCCAGATTGATGGCAAGAACAACAACCAGCACAGCTGCAATAAATGTTTGTATTGCCCTCATGTTCCTTCCTTTCCCACCCCGATTATCAGCTTTATGTTTATATTTTACCACAAAATCACGAACGGCTATAATATAAATAAGGTAATTTCCATTACATTCTTCAAAACAATTTGTCATAAGTCGTTTACTATTGATCCTTCACGTCATTTCTTATAAAATGTTCTGTAAGTACCATACAGGCGTTGACAGCTTAACAAAGGGAGGGTAACCCAATGAATCGCGACTTCATAACCGGCGTAAATAAAGCAATTCCTGTTGTACTGGGCTATATCCCGATTGGTCTGGCCTTTGGGATACTGGCCAATCATCAGGGACTATCAACCTTCGAAATATTTCTAATGTCCTTTATGGTATATGCGGGCGCCTCCCAGTTTATCGCCTCGGCCATGATAGCTTCAGGAGTCAGCCCGGCCTCCATAATCCTGACTACCCTATTGATAAACATGCGCCACATGCTTATGAGCGCCTCCCTTTCAACTTACCTGAAGCATATACCCTCATCCCTGCAGGCGATTTTATCTTTTGGACTTACCGATGAAACCTATGCGGTAGATATAACCCACTGTCAGAAACACAAATCATCGGCAGCCTTTTTCCTGGGTCTACACGCCGTCGCCCACGCAGCCTGGGTAATAAGTACTCTTGCAGGCGGAATCCTGGGAAACCTGATATCCGATCCCACCCGCTGGGGTATAGATTTTGCCCTTTCGGCAATGTTTATAGCCCTGCTGTGCATACATATGAAAGAAAAAATGGATATCCTGGTAGCAATATATTCGGGAGCGTTGTCAATACTGCTGACAATGACGCTGGGGAACGGATGGAACATAATTTTAGCCACTATGCTGGCAGCAACCATTGGAGTGAGTATAAATCTATGGAACAGAAAATTTTACTTATCATCATAGGAATGAGCCTGGTTACATACCTGCCAAGAGCACTGCCTCTGGTAGTATTGTCTAAATTTGAGCTGCCCCCTCTCTTTCGGAGATGGCTTCAATTTATTCCCGTTGCCGTGCTATCGGCCCTTCTTGCTCCGGCTATATTTATGCCTCAAGGCCGGCTGGCAATTTCCCTGGATAATAACACCCTTATTGCATCGATCCTGTGTTTTGCTGTAGCAATCAAAAGCAAGAATATTTTTTGGACCATTATCATAGGAATACTTGCAATGTTTGCACTGCAAACCCTTAGATAATCGAAAAAGATTCTTATTCTACAACATCAAAGCTTCTTTTTTGAAACCGGCCGGCATATGATTAAAGTAATCATATATGATGCAAAGGGGTAATTCATGGCCATGCTCGGATACAAACCGTTTTTCGCACTTTGCATTGTTTTTCTTCTTCTTAGCGGCTGCAGTTCCCGATATACTTCAAACAACAGTGTTGCTTCCCCACATAAAGATGCAGATAAAGCCGCTGAAGTGAAGGAGGGTCATTCCGCCATCCTGTTTATGACCGATCTGGAAATAATTAAAAGAGCTACCGATCACCTGAAAAAACGGGGTGAAAAGGTAGCTTTTGAAGAAACCGAGATATCAGTGCATCGCAGTGAGCGGGAAGCCCTGATATTCTATGATGTAAGCGGCAAGCCTATAACCCACAAAGGAGACTATATGCGAATAGTCCTATATCCATCAAAAAAATCTTTAAACCATGAATATAATAAATGCTTTACGGTATACATGGATCAAAACGGCAATACACTTGGCTACACCAGCCAAACCATTACAGATGACTAACGGTTTTTTGGCTAAACAAACTTTAGAAGGGTTTACCCATATTATATTCTGCTACCAATTATTGCAGGACATTTACTACATAATTCTGAAAAACCTCAAATTCATACTTTTTACCTATATCAAATGCTGGTAACGGTTTGTTTGCGTCTATAAGCAGCAGACGTTCAACTTCTCCATCGTCAATCAATACCTCGTAATAAAAGAGCTTGTTGTCCTTATATACGGGTTTTGTATTAACGTTTTTAACTATACCCGACTCAACCCTGATTCTTCCACTAAAAATATCCTTAAGAAAATTATAGTAGGCCAGAATGGGGCTTGCGTACATACCCCATACAAAAATATCTAGGCATACTCCAATGACCAGGATGAACATACCCAATCTATTGTTAACGGTATTGGCCAGAACAATGGAGATAATTAGAAACCCCAGAAAAAGAGCACCAATCACAGTAAGCATGCGTATTAACTGCCTTCGCACTTCCTGCACGTCCTCTTGTTTGTACATACAAACCCCTCCCATACAATATATTATACATATTGAAAATATGACAATTGCTTTTTCGATAACATTATACCACATGCTTGTAGATTATAATAACAGCTAAATAATAAAAAACAATGGAACAGGTCCGCAATAAAAATAGGAGGTTTAATCAAAACCTCCCTTTCATCTGGTGGGGCGTACAGGACTTGAACCTGTAACTTCCACCACGTCAAGATGGCACTCTGCCAGTTGAGTTAACGCCCCATATTCAGACTTTGCATTATTATAATAGCTTAACCTGTCAAACTTGTCAAGCAGTTTTTGGCCTTTGATTTGATCTCACTGAACCAAAATACAGCATCTGGTTTTTATGACAGTCACAGCTCCTTCCGGGCAGGAGCTCCCATTACTTCAAGCCGTTTTTAGCATATCTGAGCAGGATATCTGCAGTGCGGTCTACCATTTTATCCACCGAAAAACGCTCCCTTACGTCCCGGCAGCCTCTTCGCCCGTAATCCCCGCGCACCTGCGGATTGGCAGCCAGGTATGCTATAGCCAGTGCCAGCTCGCTGGCATCTCCGGGAGGCACCAGGTATCCATTGTCATCATGATTAACTATTTCGGGTATTCCTCCTACATTGGAAGCAATCACGGCTTTTCCTGCTGCCATAGCCTCAAGCACTGATATTCCAAACCCTTCAGACAGACTGGGCAGCACGAATATATCAACGGCATTTATATAATCCATAACATTGTTGACGTAGCCGAGAAAGGTAATATTGCCCTGAACATGCAATCTTTCGGCCTTTTTCTTCAGCTCCTGTTCGTAAGGTCCGCTCCCTATGACTACAAAGTGTATGTTTTTGATATGCCTGAGTACCTTGGGAATGGCATCCAGAAAGTAATCAATACCCTTTGAAGGGATAAGCCGTGCCGCCGTCCCCACCAGAATCGCATCCTCTCCTATGTTAAGGCGTCGCCTTAAACCAATGGCAAAGCAGGCAGTGTCAGCGTTTGGTTCTTTGTAAAAGGGTATTCCGTTATGCACCACATGGATCTTGTCGGCGGATATCCCCCAGCTCCGAACCAGCTCCTCCTTCAATGCGTGGGATACGGTGATAACAGCCTGGGTATATTTACACATAATCCGCTCCGCCTTATGAAGCACCCACCTCCTAGCCGGTTTTACTATGGGCAGTATAAAGTTATGGACGGTATATATCCTCGGGCATCCGGCCAACAAAGCTGCCAATCTTCCCACCACACCTGCTTTGAAGCCATGGCAATGAACCACATCAACATCGCATTTCTTTATCACCGAAAAAATCTCTATTGCTCGTTCAATATCCCGATAGGGCTGTATATCTCCCGGAATTGTGAGGGGGTATACCATCACCCCCGCATCCCGGAGTTCTTCCATATCGGGTTGGCTGAAATTGCACAGGGCAAGCACGTCAAAGTCCCTTTCTTTCAAGCCCTTTAACAGCGTAATATAATGCTCCTTCATTCCTCCGCAGGCCTGACGTATGATCTCCGCCACCTTAATTCCATTGGCTCCCAACATCCCATTCTCCTCTCTGCTCTTACAACGCCCTTTTGTCTTTACATTGGCCGATGATGTCCATCAGCCTATTCAACTATTAAGCAGCGTTCTTTTTTTCCATTATAATTTCCTGCAAACGGTGGATGATTACCAACATAAACGACAGCCCAACATAAATCATGGAGGTAGCCGCTGCCACTATACCCGAATCGTTGACTAGAAAGGCTGTAATGCTTCCAACCAGCCCGCTTATAAAACCATGAAACAGGTACGGATATCGCTCCCTGACATCCTTAAAGATTCCCGCCGGTCGGTAAAAAAGGATCACCATGGAGATAAGGGATGACAGAAATACCCGGGTCCATATGGTATACCTGAAAAGACGAATATTCATGTATATCTTTCTGTAAGCTATATTGAACAGTTCCTGCACTCCATTTTCCTTTACTAGTTTTACCGTCTGCCCCATATGGGATTGGCTTTCAACCGCCCTAAAACTATCCAGGATGAAAACCCCACCAATGAAAATAACCGAGACCGCAAGCATAGCCGCTACATGTTGCCAAGTAACAGAGCGTCGGATTACCAGCATTGCCAATACCCCAAAAGCTGCAAAAGCCGTAACAGCGCCCCCCACATTTGCTCCCCACCAGGGAACGGCCAATATCAGTAAAACCATTGCCAAGCACGGCAGTACGCCTCTGATTACCCATCTGCCGTACCGGGCAAATTTCTCAATTATGCAGGCTCCGCCTATGCAGGCAGCTCCTACCAGCGCTCCCATGTATTCATTTCCTATCCCGTAAAATCTGGCCCCGCTTATTACGTCGTATCCCAACGGTGAACCCTGTATTAGCCGGGCACCGGTCCATTGATCTACTGATAAAAGGATTACCAATAAAACGCAAATTACCAGAACTCTGTCCAGCGTATCAGAAAAAATATACCATATAAAAGACGTAAATATCAGAGCTATCAACAGGGAAACCAGCACGCTGCCCACCAGGACGGATTGGTGTACCAGAGGCAGCAGCAAATAGGCATGGGGAACAAGCATTATAAAGAGAAGGCAGGGCTTTATCAGGTTCAGGTACCGGTTTTTGAAAAACAGGACAAACAGCGATGTACCCACCACCGCAATCAGGGAAAGCACAAAGCTCCGGATGAGAAAAGAACGCTGATTAAAGATCTCCACCAACCTTTGATTAAAAGCTAAAATCCCCTCAATTCCCGTATCATTATATACGCTTCTTATTGCTGCCCCACCCTGACCGGGGAGGGGAGATATTCCAAAGAAATTCAATATGGTTCCTCCAACATCCAGATTGGTCACCACACCTGCTCGATGGGTGGAGGCAGAGATCGCCCATCCCTTATTCACTCCCTTCCCCGCAATTATTATGGGGGTAAGGCGGTTATTGTTCTGTAGCTCCTTTAAAGGGCCAAGGGGCGTAATTATCATGATAAGGTCCCTACCCATATCCAGCTTGTTTAAAAGCCTTCCTATAAAAGCATCTCCATCCTCCAGAGCCTTTCGCCTATGTACTTCAAGCATATAATCCATAAGATTGTACCTGTAATCCTCTGCCCTGTGCGTATCTCCCCATTCCACAGCTATAACATCGGCCTTATCCCACACCCTGTCTACCGCCCTGGCCATTGCGTCGGCATCAACCCTTATACCAAAAGGCCGTGAGCCGTCCTTCGCAATAAGTGATTCGCCTACATCGCCCGCGGGCACAAGCCCTTCATCATCCATCATCATGGACTGGAGATATCTTCGATATTTATCCGGTGTATCGCTGTTGCCTACTACTGCAACCAAATACCCCCCTTGCCGCAAAGCGGTGCCCAGGGCTCCAATCATGACCGGATAAGGTCTGTTAAGATTATTTCTATAAACCTGGGCAATTCCAAGGTTGGCTATTGCACCATCAGGAAGAGCCTTCCCGCTTATCTGGTAATACAGATCCGTTATCCTCTGCCCCTGATAGACATCCCGGGACGAAAAGGCAAGGGGGGAATTGGCCGAGCCGGTAATCCGGGCTCCAGCCCCCATGGTAACATACAGGTTATTGCACGAACGACTGCCCGCCGTATTGGTGGTCATAAGACCTATGGCCCCCATATCCATAAGCCGATCAATGTTTGGAGTATCGGCCTCATAAATATCCTTCCAACCGATCCGGTCCAGGACTACAAGAACTACTTTCCCCTTCTCGAGTTTCCCATATTTGCCTGATGACCCGGCGGATACCTGCTCCGTTCCGGCTGCCGTTATGTGGGCCTCATGGGTCGTCATATTACGCTCGGCTGTTGTTGCATCGGATTCAGCGCAAAGATCCAATCCGCTATCGCTAATATAACCTGCCTCCCTATCCCCTTGGGTGTGCCGGAACCAAATCCCAGCATCCACACCACCTGCCGGAACAATTAAAATACAAATCAGCAAAGCAGCAAGTATGACCGGCAACCAGAATATCCGTATCAAGATGCTCACCTCATCTAGATCTTTCCCGAAATAATCTCTGACATACCTCCCTGTGCAAATATATCAACTGACTACAAAAAAGGCCCCGGGAAGAAATTTGCAAAACAGAATTCCTCCCAGAGGCCCAATAATCGATTACGGCTAATGACAGCCTTCATTAGGTATCTGTATATTGTTGTTAATGCGTTCGGAAATCCAAATCCGACACAGAATTCCCATTGGGAAACAAACCGTTTATTCACCCCTTATTGTAAGCGAGCGAAAAGCATTAACGGTTTCCATCAGATAGGAGGACATGGATTCCGAAACGAGAACATCCAAACCATTGGCCAATGCCATAACCAGAAAAGTACTGACTACAGGCTCATCGTACCTATGGGATAAACCAGCAAAGGCCCTCTCTATACTCAAGGCAGTCTTCAGGCCTAGCTTATTCTTAACCAATCGGATCATCTCAATAGCTTCCATATTTTCACCGAGCCGGTCTGCTTTGTAGGGAACCCCGCAATCCACAATTATGTCCTCCTTGGGCACACCGTATGACTGTACAAAACCAACAATATCTTCAGCAGCTTTGAATCCTTCTACGGCATTGTCCGGTGATCCGTTTTTGCCCGCAGCCGATACCAGGATGCAAGCCCCGTACTTTTTCACAAGTGGCAGCAAGGGCTCCATTGAAGCCGTCTCCCGGGCCGTCCAACGAACAAGAGGTTTGCCGTTATACGCTCTCATACCTGCCTCCAAAGCAGCCGGACAACTGCTGCTGATCTCAAGAGGTAAATTTACAACCGCCTGAATCTCACGTATCACACCGGGCAATAGCTCATGTTCAGCAATCTTGCCCTCGAGCGTGTCCGGCAGCCCAACATCAACAGCCAGTATATCCGCTCCCCGCCCTCTTTGGTCTATGGCTTCCGAGAGCAGGTCACCAAAGCCATTGCTCATCAAGGCACGCATAATATCCTCATTATGCCGGGCATTTATTCGCCCGCCGATAATCCTGACTCCTTGATCCAGTACTACGGTTCTGGACCCCGAGGCCACAGCCGCAGTTCTATCAACCGAGGTGTATACGGGAGCTAAACGATTCACCGCTTTCCTCACAGCCCTTATGAAATCGGGAGTGGTTCCGCAGCAGCCTCCTATCATCCGAACTCCCAGCTGTACCATAACGGAGGCATAGCGCTCAAAAAGCTCAGGCTTCATCGGGTAAACCGCCTGCCCGTTAACCATCTCGGGAAGGCCTGCATTTGGCTGTACCAGGACAGGAACGGCAGCATAGGACAGGATTTGTTTTACAATGGGCAGCAATTCTTCTGGCCCCAGTGAACAGTTGACCCCCAGGGCATCAACCCCAAGGCCCTCCAGTACTACAACAGCAGTTTTGGGATCGGCCCCCATCAAAGTCCTTCCGCTCTGCTCAAAGGTCATGGTACAAATCACTGGTAGGTGGCTGTTCTCCTTGGCCGCCAGAATGGCAGCCTTGGCTTCATATAAATCTCCTATGGTTTCTATTAGAATAAGGTCAGTCCCGGCCTGAGCACCCGCCCTGACCTGCCTGGCATACATATTATAAGCCTCCTCAAAGGAAAGAGTGCCCATAGGCTCCATAAGCTGGCCGATAGGTCCGATATCCAGAGCTACCCACCGGTCACCCGCCACCTGACGGGCTAAATCCACCGCCCTGCTTATTACCTGCTCCACTGTATAGCCGGTGCCCTTGAGCTTCAGTTCATTGGCACCAAAGGTGTTGGTAGTTATCACATCGGCTCCGGCCTGTATGTACTCCCTGTGGATCCCTTTAACTACGTCAGGGCAGAGCACATTGAAGGTTTCAGGCATCTGGCCAGGCTTTAGCCCATGGCGCTGGATCATGGTACCCATAGCTCCGTCAAACACAATCAATTGTTTGTTCAGCGCACTCCTAAAATCCACCATCTTTCATTCCTTTCCATCCTGGGCATCAAATTACTGACTATAGCATTTGTTTCCAATTAAACATCTTCCTTTGATCAAATTCTTAAAAGTTAAGTACAAACTGTCCAAAAAATCCTTGTTTATCCATGCCTGTACAGCCACTTCCCCTAAGGTAGCACAACAATGCAGGTCTTTTATTAGCTCTGAAACATCTTTTGTGTTAATTCTTATCTATGCTTTCCAGCGGTTTATAGTTTCCATAAACCGGCTTCGGTCCATTAACCGGCGCTGCCCATTTTACTGCATTGATAATAACCCTCTGGACCTCTTTTTGATAATAAACGGGGAAAGTCTCATGACCTGGCCTGAAGTAAAATATTTTTCCTCTGCCCCGTCTATAGCAACAGCCACTACGAAACACTTCTCCACCCTCAAACCAGCTAATAAAAATCAAGGTGTCGGGAGCCGGAATATCAAACCTTTCTCCGTACATTTCCTCATTGGGAATTTCAATATATTCATCTAAGCCCTCTACTATGGGATGCCCAGGCTCTATTACCCATAATCTCTCCTTTTCGCCGCTTTCCCGCCATTTTAGCCTTTCACTGTTTGTTCCGCAAATCTTTCTAAAAATCTTAGAAGCATGACCTGAATGAAGAACAATAAGTCCCATCCCATCGAGTATTCTTCTGTGAACTTTTTCAACAATTTCGTCTTTGACTTCTTCATGGGCAAGATGCCCCCACCAAATCATAACATCGGTATTCTGTAATACCTCATCGGTCAAACCATGTTCCGGTTCGTCAAGAGTAGCAGTCCTTACCTCGAATTGTCCCTGCTCCTTCAAGAAATCAGCAATGGCATTGTGAATCCCGTCAGGATAAATTTTCGCTACTTCAGGATCATTTTTCTCATGCCTGAATTCATTCCATACTGTTACTCTAATTTTCCCCATACCTTTATACCCCCTATATTTTTATTTTTTTCTTACTATATTTAATTTAATTATATCTTATTAGTTTTTTCCAGTGTAACCCACTTCCCAAGTCTG